>Ga0316604_10001161_pt1 | contig 24773 bp, 16 predicted proteins | sample OWC_soil_day20_C_FD_207650 | JGI IMG/M metagenome (GOLD analysis project Ga0316604, IMG submission 207650) | Wetland soil microbial communities from Old Woman Creek delta, Ohio, United States - OWC_soil_day20_CT | ecosystem: Environmental > Terrestrial > Soil > Wetlands | place: USA: Ohio...
TCCTGCTCGCTAAAATGATGGCGGCCTGCCAATGAAGATTTTTTCTGTTTCATTTTGCTATTCTTTCGAACGCAAAGTTAAATGCTGTTCATTAGCAGGGAAGAATGCTCCGCGTCGAATGCTTACAGGTAAAACACAGATCATGCAGTTATTACGTTGTATTACGCCAGGCAGTTTATGTTATGAAGTGAAGCATTGTGACCTGATCAGCAGGGAATATACTTTGAAAGGACCTTCTATGCTGGGTACCTACCTGGGCGGAGATAACAATGATAAATATCACCACCGCATCTGGTGTTTTGATGATTTGGGATCGGAGGATATGGCGCATCATTATGGCAATAATTGCCAGGTAATGAAGAAGATCCTGTTAGGAAGATATGAGTTGTATACGCACTATGGAACTGTGACGCATATGACGTCCAGGTTGACAACAAAAGCGATAGAACAAAAGTATGGAACGGAGGTGAGGAGCAGGATGAGGGAGATGTTTAACAGGATAATATTTGATGGAAATGCGAAGGATAAGAGAGGCATAATTGCAGTCAGCTAAGATGAACAAAAGAAAAATTTAGCATATAAATTTTTAATATTAAAAAATTAATTATTTTCATTTGCCAGCATTTTTAAGGTTAAACAAAACAATGTTGAAAAACAAAACTAGCTCACTAGTTTTATATGGCTGGATTGTCGGTATTATCATGAAACGATAATACCGACATCTTATTTTAAGAAATAAACCATTCCTTTATTGCTTCCCTATTCTTAATTGCTTTGCAATATTAACATTATAAGCTGTTCCATTTACACTACCAGAATATAACAAATACCATTCTCCATATTAGAAAATAGCCAAGTTACTTCACATGCCTATAATGATATTAAATTATTTTTTCACACTTAGAATATGGGGTTGCTTTGGAGGATCTCAAAAAGAGAGAAATAAAATTGTTTTTGAAGAGGGTATAAATTAACTAGATGCGTTCATGGAAAATTTATTCTCAAAATATTTAGCTAAGAATTTTAAATTGAAAGCCAATTAAGTATTACAATTTATTATCTTTATTATGGAACCCAATATCAAAATTTTATGTCAATAAGCAAAAGTCATACAGAAAAAATTGGATCAATTTTTAATGGCAATAGATTTGTTATTCCGGCCTATCAAAGAAAGTATAGTTGGACAGACACAGAACGTAAGGACCTTTGGAAGGATATAGAAGAAAGTATTAAAGATAATATGCATCATTTTCTGGGCACGCTTTCATTTAAAGAAAATAAAGCAATAGGTCTAACTACAGATACCATTTATGAAATAATAGATGGGCAACAAAGAATTACAACTCTCTTTATTCTTCTAAAAGTCCTTATAGATAAAATTAAAAATAATCCGACCAAGGATACTTTGCTAATGTCATTTATAGGTTCAAAGGACAATTTAAAGTTAAAGCCTTTAGGGGCCGATGGAGATTTTTTAACCAAGTTACTATTTGAATTTGAGACCATAAATTACAATGACATAAATGTTAGAAGTCAAAAATTCATGCATTCTGCTTTTGTTTCATTTTCAGCATTAACCAACCCATTATCGCAAGAAGAAATAGAGCAACGACTCCTATTTATACGCGATAAGATGGAAGTACTAGTATTCAATGTTGAAAATCAGGCACAAGCAGTCAAAATGTTTTCAATTATAAATGACAGAGGCTTACCATTAAGAATCCTTGATAAAACAAAAAGCATATTAATGCTCTATTCGACGCTGCACTTAAAGGAAAAATTGAATGATTGCATCAATAATAGTTTTGAAAACATTTTTGACGCATACGATGATTTACTTGTATGGAGAGATAAGCTTGGGATACTTGCCCGTATTGAAGAAAACACAGTCTTTACACAGCACTATTATTCTGCCAAAAGGCTTTTCCCAAAAACGTGGAATAATAGAGATGGAGCTGAAACTATTTTTGACAATTTAAAATATCGCTGTGAAGAATTGAAAGATAAACCAGAAGACCTTGAAGGTTTTATGAATGACTATATACAAGACCTTGAGAATTTCTCAGTAGGATATTCTAATCTTATTAAAGAAGTTGAAGTTAAGATAGAATATCATAAGACATTCAGATACCTTGAGTTTACTGCGACACTATATCCATTGCTTGTGAGGTTATATTTACAGAATAAGTTAGACGATTTATTAAACATTTTAGAAGCCATTGAAGTTCGAGTCTATAAACTTCGTGGTACAAATCCAATCGCCGACATTTATTCTCTAAGTTCCTTTGTTACAGAGAAATTACCATCTATCGATGAAATAAAAGTACAGCTAGTGAACTTTAGTGAAAAGTTCGTCAATAATCATGTTTTGGCAACATACTTAGATGGTGCACTTTACAACAATGGCGCAGTTAAATATATTTTACTTGAATACAACGGAGAGCATTTTGATATAGAAACCTACAAAAACTTTCAAGTTGAACACATATTCAGTAAAGAACCTAATTTTGATCCTTCAAGTTATGGGTTTTCAGAAGATTACGACTACGAGAAGAATAGAATTGGAAACCTTGGACTCTTAGAACAGGGTATAAATGTAGGTCTTAGTAATTTACCCCCCATAAATAAAGTTTCAGGTTATCTCAATTCAATTGTAACTGAAACCAGAAACCTCGCTGGAGAAATACAAAAAGGAAATTTCTGCAAAGAAAATGTAGAATCCAGAAGAAAGGACATTATTACCTTTTGCATAAATAGGTTTAAAATTAATTAATTATGCGACTATTACTGATATTCAAATATTGGATTTATGGGTAATGTTCAGAAAGATTGATTTCCATAAAGAAATTCCTATTTTATGGGTTTTACTTGATTATAATAGACGTGACTCTAGATCTAGATTCTTGCACTCCTTTTTATAATACTTTAAATATCATATAAAACTGGATCATTATATTTTTATTCCTCTTTATGAGCATATTATTGCTAAATATCAGTAAAATGAATAATTCTAATTAGTTGCTTTTTTTTGTCTTATATACATAGTATTAATAAAAGAGATTTCAAGGTCTTGTTCCGGGTAGAAGGAACACACTATTTCTTTATCATTTAACCAAGGAGTTATTGTTTTAAAACCTTTTCTCCTATCATTGTAAATATGCTTAGATTCAAAAAAACATTTAATTACCATACCAATAATCTGAGTTGGATGCTCTAACTCATTCTCTCCCTGATTTGTAGATAGATTATTGCCCTCAAAAGTAAAATGCTTTAGTAAGTGCATTATCCCTCCAATAAACTCAAACTTACCTGGATTATCTATTTCTTCTTTTATCATCCTAAATAGATCTAATCTCAGCACATTATGGTTTACAGAACCATCATTTTCTATTTTAAATACCATAGCAAACTGCTCATTAGATAAATGTTCTTCATAGGCAGTCATATTATTATATCCCAATTCTGGTTGTGTCTTATAAATCGCTTCAACAACCGCGTGCGCATCTCTTGTTCCAAAAGAATCTGAAAATTTTTTGCATGCTTTTGGAAGGACTTCAGTAATAATTCCAGCAATTATATTACCAGCACCAACAATATAAGTTTCGTCATCTATTATAATTTTCAAAAACTTCGACTGATCGAAGCCCACCCAAAACCAACTTTTGGGTGGTTTGGGAATTTAGTTCTCCATCTGCACCTATGAAATGTGTTTGGCTAGCAAGAGCTTTAGCGTTCACCTCAAAGTGGGGCCGAATTAAATTAAATTCAGCTTCTGTTACATTTAGGATTTCTATATCCATCAATTTCGATTTTTAGCACAAATTAGTGTATTAAAAATTAATAGCACGGCTCTCCATTAGTACATTTTATTATTCTTGCAAGTATGATTTAATGTGTTGAATTATTCTCTTTCTCCAAAGTACTTCCCCCTGTTTAACCCATATATTATTTAGGCATAAACACCCTTGTTCTATGTTACATTTTTCCGTCTACTGTAATATTCTTATTTACCCTCTTTCCATTGTTACAGAGGTTATTCATTAAAAACATATTTATAAAAATGATCAATCGTCTTGGCTTAATACTTTTATTCCAGCTTTTTTGTGTTCAACTCTTCGCACAGGTAAAAGTAGACCAGCTCTTAACTGAAAACCTGAAAAACCCGGAAAGCGTAGATAACACCATTCCCCGCTTTAGCTGGAAATTAATAACCGAACAACAAAATACGACGCAATCAGCCTACGAGGTAACTGTCATGAGTGGTAATAAAGCAGTATGGAACAGTGGAAAAGTAAGCTCAGATCAGTCTCTATTTGTAACATATGCGGGTAATGCCCTTCATGCAGGTGATAAGTACACCTGGAAAGTACGCATCTGGGATAATAAGCAAAAATCCTCTGCCTGGTCTGTGCCGGCTTCCTTCCGAATGGCGTTGTCTCCTGCCGATTGGAAAGCAAAATGGATTACTGTAGGTTTCATAGAGGATTCTGTCACTCGCCCTTGCCCGATATTTAAAACGTACTTTAATCCTACTAAAAAGGTAGCGTCCGCTATTGCCTATATCAGCAGTCATGGGTTGTATGAAGCACAGATCAATGGTAAAAGAATAGGTGAAGCCTTCCTTACTCCAGGTTTCACCAGTTATGATAAACAACTCCAATACCAGGTATACGATGTAACAGACCTCCTCCAAAATAGCGACAATACCATCCAGGTTACCCTTGGCTCCGGTTGGTACAGAGGTCATGTAGGCTGGTGGGGACAAGACAATCTCTATGGTACTTCTCTGGCTTTATTATATCAAATGGAAGTCACCTATACTGACGGTACAAAAGAGACGGTCATTTCCAATGACAAATGGCAATCAGCCACCGGAAAAATCACCTACGCAGAAATCTATAATGGTGAAACCATCGATAACCGCAAAGAGATCACTACCTGGCATCCGGTAAAAGTAGTCGATTATCCACTCAATAACCTGGTAGCTACCATCTGCGAACCGGTTACCAAACATGAAATCTTCAAACCCCTGAATATTTTTAAAACTCCGAAAGGAGAAACTGTCATAGACTTTGGCCAGAACCTATCCGGTTTCGTTCATTTCAAAATTTCCGGCCAGGCAGGGGATAGCATCATCCTGGAACATGGCGAAGTACTGGACAAAGAAGGTAACTTTTACAATGCCAACCTCCGCACTGCCGCCGCAAAAGATGTGTTTGTACTAAACGGTAAAGGAGAAGAATACTTCGAACCGCACTTTACTTACCATGGCTTCCGCTATGTAAGAATCAAAGGCTGGAAAGGCACCATCCAACCAGAACAGATCGAAGCTGTAGCCCTTTATTCAAATACGCCGCTTACAGGTTCCTTTGAATGCTCCAATCCATTGGTCAATCAATTACAACACAACATCCTCTGGAGTCAGAACGACAACTTTGTAGACATACCTACAGATTGTCCACAAAGAGATGAACGTGCTGGTTGGACAGGAGATGCACAGGCATTCTCAAAAACAGCCGCCTTCAACAGGAATGTCAATAATTTCTTTGCCAAATGGCTTAAAAACCTGGCAATAGATCAATTACCAAATGGCGCTGTGACATTTGTAGTTCCTAACATCATGGGCAACGCTGCCGGCGCAGCTGGTTGGGGAGATGCTGCTACCGTCATTCCATGGAACATGTACCAGGCTTATGGCGATAAAAAAATTCTCGAAGATCAATACACCTCTATGAAAGCATGGGTCGACTTCATCCAAACCCGCACACACAATGATCTTTGGGACAAAGGTTTCCAGTTTGGCGACTGGCTCTCTTATCGCTCCGATGGCCTGGAAGAACGCACCGCTTATACTGATCAATTCCTGGTAGCGCAATGTTATTATGCATACTCTACTCAGTTACTCATCAATGCTGCCAAAGTATTAGGGAAAAAAGAGGACGTTGAAAAATACACAGCTCTTCTCTCCAAAATCAAAGAAGCCTATTTTACTGAATATGTAACTCCTAAAGGTCGTATCATGTCAAATACGCAAACAGCCTATGTACTCGCGCTGCAATTTGACCTCCTCCCTGAAAAGTTCAGACCGATGGCTGCCAAACACCTGGCAGAAAACATTGCCAGTTATAAATACCACCTGACCACGGGTTTCCTGGGTACATACTTCCTCACGAATGTACTTTCTAATAATGGATATATAGACATAGCCTATAAATTATTGCTTCAGGAAACCTACCCTTCGTGGTTATACCCAGTAAAAATGAAAGCCACCACCATCTGGGAACGCTGGGATGGAATCCGTCCTGACAGTACCTTCCAGACAACTGAAATGAACTCATTCAACCACTATGCCTACGGTGCAATTGGTGACTGGATGTACCGGGTAATAGCTGGTATAGACATGGATCCTTCCGTTCCTGGATATAAAAAGATCCGTATCAAACCACAACCAGGTGGAGATATCACCTCAGCAAAAGCAAGCCTGGAAACAGGGTATGGTAAAATAGGCGTGGATTGGAAACTCAACAACGGCAAATTCACAATAGATGTTGAAATCCCGGCTAATACCACAGCAGCAATATATGTACCCGTGAAAGATGGAAAAGACTATGAAATAAAAACAGTCGGTTCAGGGAAGTATCACTTTGAGTCGACAACTAGTACGATAGTCAACAAAGATTTATCTATCAATGGAAAATAATGAAAGGCACATTCATCATAGCAGCTATATTACTCTCAAGTCTGATTATTAAAGCACAGGATTCTAATTGGAAAGGGAGCTGGATTACCTATACTGAAGATACCACCTTCAGACCAGCTCCTCTTTTTAGAAAACCTTTCTTTCTAGTCAAAGAGGTCAAAAAAGCAACGGTCCGGATTTGTGGAGTGGGATACAATATCCTTTCCATTAATGGACAGCCTGTAACTGATGCTGCCCTCAGCCAGGAATTTACCCGTTATGACAAACGGCTGCTGTATGATACCTACGATATTACCAATCAGCTTTCAATTGGAAAAAATTGCATTGGCGTAGAACTAGGCAATGGCCGGTATAATGTACAAACGTACACTATATGGAATTTTGATAAAATAGGTTGGCGGAAATCCCCAAGGCTGATCTTCAATCTCGCACTTGAATATACAGACGGTTCAAAAGACACATTATATTCTGATAGCACCTGGAAATGTACCGCTGGTCCTGGACAATTTAACAGTATCAATGCAGGAGAAATATATGACGCCAGGAAAGAGATTCCTGGATGGAATATTTCGGCATTGGATGACACACGATGGCAGCATGCTGTAGAAACCACCTCTCCTGGAGGCAGGCTATACCCATCGACCTTACCTCCTATCCGCATAATACGTCGAATTCAACCAGTTTGGGTAAAAGACTTAGGTAATAACAGCTGGTTATTCAATATGGGGGAGAACTTCTCTGGTATGGCTACATTAACTATTAAAGGCAATGCAGGAGATACCGTAACCCTTCATTACGGTGAAATGCTAACCCAAAAAGGAGACTTTGACCTTGCACACAATACAGATCAAATGGCCCCTTACCACAATGATCTAACCTTCCAAACAGATAAATATATCCTCAAAGGCGGCGGAACAGAAACTTACACATCTCGCTTCACCTATCATGGGTATCAATATGTACTAGTCAATACAACAGCTGGCAATCAACCATCATTGGAAGGCTTATTCTACAGTACAGACTTTAAACCAGCCGGTCACTTCGCGAGTTCAGATACTATGTTGAACAAACTATATGCGGCAGCTATCCAATCTTACCGTAGCAATTACCTAAGCATTCCTACAGACTGTCCCTCTCGTGAAAAAAGCGGTTGGACAGGAGATGCTCACGTAGCCGCTGAAATAGGATTATTCAACTTTCACGCTGCCGCAGCATATAGAAAATGGCTGGATGATGTAAGAGATGTACAGGCGGCTGATGGTGCACTTCCTGGTATTGCCCCAACACGAGGTATCGGCTTTCACTGGACCAGTGCTGATGATGATGGCTTTGGTCCTGCATGGGGAGCAGCATTGCCTATTATCACCTGGTATCTCTATCTCTATGAAGGAGATACTGCTGCCATTAATGAAAATTACGAAGCCATCAAGTTATTTACGGACCGCTTAATAAGACGAGCAGATCATTACATCTATAATACCGGATTTGGCGATTGGCTATCCATTGCAGAAACGCCCATACCCTTAATTTCTACAGCTTATTTTTATACCAGTGTGAATTTGCTATCTAAAATGGCGGGTATAAAAGGCAATGCTACAGATCAATCTCATTATAGAGCAATTGCAGATAGTATCAAAACTGCCTTTAATAGGGAATTCTTGGCAAAAGCTAACACCCAGGCGGGATTAAGTTGTCCATTATACTTACAACTCTGTTCTGAAAAAGATAAAAAGGCGGTAGCTACCCGGTTGGCCAATACCATCATCAAAGACAAATACCATCCAACAGTAGGCATGCATGGCAATAAGTATATACTTTCTGCTTTGAGTGATAACGGCTATGCAGATATCGCCTATAAGATGTTGACAGATACAGCTTATCCTAGCTGGGGGCATTGGATAGCCAATGGAGCGACTACGCTTTTTGAAGATTGGGAAGGAAAGGCATCGCGTAATCATATTGTCTTTGGCGATTATTGTGCCTGGTTCTACAAATCATTAGCAGGTATCCAACCAGATGAAAAAGCACCAGGTTTTAAACATTATTATATAAGACCGGTATTTCCGAAAGGATTAGAATGGATAGATGTAACCCATGAAACGAAATATGGCAATATTACAGTAAGGTGGAAGCGTAAGGGGACGAATATTCTTTTAACAGTAACTATTCCAGAAGGTACAACTGCAGATGTAAAAGCCCTGGGATATCAAAAGACATTTACCCCAGGGCAATACGATATTAAGTTAGCTATTACGAGTGGGAAGAATTAGTTGAAACCTTATTAGTGTTTTCCAATTGACGTTCAACAACACTATTTTCTACAGGTAAAAACTGTTTCTTTCCTCTCTGATGATTTTCTGGTACAATTTTCTCAAACAACTTATATTTTGCAAAACCATGTTTATGGAAAAAGTATTTCAGACTCACTCCCAATACCCCTAATCCATAAATTGCGCTCCGCCTAAAATTAATAGAAGATGCTTCTTCAAAATATTTAGTTGGACAAGTTACTTCTGCTATTTCATATCCTTTATAACATATCTGTCCCAACAGCTCATTATCAAAAACGAAATCATCAGAATTGTCTTCATAAGGAATAGATTCCAATACCTTCCGGTCATACGCACGATAGCCGGTATGATATTCAGACAATTTTTGTCTCATCAATAAGTTCTGACTTACGGTCAGCAAGCGATTGAAAAAGTATTTATAATAAGGCATCCCACCTTTCAGCGCTCCCCTACCCAGGATACGGGAACCCAATACCACCGGATATACCCCTTTTGCAATAATAGAAGCCATAGCTTCTATCAGGAGAGGCGTATACTGATAATCAGGATGCAACATGATAATAATATCAGCCCCTAATTCCAGCGCACGTCTATAACAAGACTTCTGGTTACCACCATAACCTTTATTCTTCTCATGGCAAATAATATGCACAATACCTATCTCTTTGGCGACTGCCACAGTATTATCCTTACTGGCATCATCCACAAGGATGACATCATCGACTAGGGTACGATCGATTTCTTCGTATGTAATTTTAAGGGTTTTACTGGCGTTGTAAGCTGGCAATACAACCAGGATTTTCTTACCATTTATCATAAGCTATGATTGACAAGGTTAACAATGGTGTAGTCAATCAAATTTCCCGCAAATGAATGCATATACGCTTCATTGAAGGTAATTATCCCGATGTCCTATAATACAGTCGCTACGTCTATAATCTCTGCATTTTTAAAAAAATGGGAAGATTTACCATCCATATAATGAAAAAACAAAATATAATCTTCCCTTTTTCGGACTCGATTCTTCAAATGGAATGAATTCAAACCTAACTTTCAGTATTAAAATGATAATGATTCTGTACAAATTGATAACAGAATTATCAAATAGATAATAATTTGAAAATCAGCAAAATAAATTGCCTCATTTTGTCTTTTTCTCGAAAATTAGTTGAATATTTACATCATGATCCCTTAAACGATTCATAGGGATCTGGTTTTAATTGAACTTAGCTCTGCCGGAAAATATTTCTATATTTTCCGGCTTTTTTTTGCCTCAAAAATATTTTAAACTTTTTTTCTATTCCTCTCATACTTTTTCATCATCAGGATTGTCATATTTATACCCTCTAAATTGAACCAGGTTGATATTCATGTCAGCCATGCTCTTTGCTTTCCCTTTTTAACCTCAAAGGCACCTGGCATTATTATAAAAACCAGGAGTCACGTATGCGGAAAAGCTGCATACAAGAACATACCTCATTATTAACCTGTTGTCTTACCATACGAAGACAACGAACCAGAAAGTTGTTTGAATTCATTACCCATGTCACCCATTCAGCCACCGCAAAGGAATCACCTTTGAGCCGGTGGCTGATCGGTGGTGTATTAGCCTCCTCCTTCCCACATTCAAACTAACACCACATATTGCACACTTTTCGTAATTTGCCTGTAAATCAGATGCAGCATTATAAAAATGAAAACGACGACCTCATACCCTGAAGATTATATCCAGAGCTGCAGAGAACATTTTGGGAAGATTATCAGAAAAAGACGTGAAGAGATTGGTTACAGCCAGGATGAATTAGCTGGCATCATGGAGGTACAGCGTTCTACAATCTCGAGAATTGAAAACGGGAAAGTGGGTATTTCCATCGATTACATTGTAAAGCTTGCCTGGTTTCTTGATTTTGATATTGAATTATTGCCGAAGGAAAAGTTCAATGAATAATGACAGATGCCATAGGGCTGCAATAACCATCACAAAATACAAACCTGTAGGTATTCTTTTAAAGCACTCAAATACCTAAATTTACGCGTGAATGCTTGTGTTTCCAGCTATTATCATACCCCAACATTTATAAAACATAAATTTCAATGACACCCCCAAATGAAAATGAGCAAACCAGCCAACAGCTGAATACGGCACAACTTAATTCGTGGCAAAAAAAATTACTCCCATGGGTATTATCGCTGGTAACGATTATGATCCTTGTTTTCTTCGCACTGGCCACTATACAATTCAATTACTTTCGAAACCAGATCTCATCTAATCGCACATCGGAAATAGACAAGTTCCTGTTAAGTCCGAAGGAAGCGGCAGCAAAGGGGCCTATTGACATTGAATACACCAAATTATACTGCCTGGCAAAAATGGAAGAAACCGTATTGAATAAAAGATATAGTCAATTAGGTTTTCTTTTACTATCCCGTACATATATTAAATACCTTGGCTTTTTCACAGGAATGATATTATCCATTACAGGGGCAGTATTTGTAATATCGAAATTTAAGGAAGAGAAAGTTGAAATCGGCTCAGACATCAGCGAGAAAATAAAGTTCACGCTGGCCACCTCCTCCCCGGGAATCATCTTCGGTATTCTGGGCACCATTTTAATGTCAATTACAATCTTTTATAATTCCCCGATTGGCGCAGAAGAGCAGCCTTTCTATTTAAACCAGTTTACATTATCGACGCTACAACAGAGCGCTGTCGATTCCACCGCACAACCAGATCAAACACCCCAATTTCAACCTTTAAACCAGTAACCATGCGATTCTATCTTCTTGCAGCATTGATGTGTATTTCCATATTCACATCCGGTCAGCAGTTGGTCCCCAAAAACAGTTATGACCAGGTATCTTCCTTAATCGCACAAATACAATATAATAAAGCGGAAGCACTAATTAACAACCTACTGAAATCGTATCCGGGAAATAAATCATTATCATTATACCTGCTCTACATTTATTGCCACAAAAGCCAATATGATAAAGCCAGGATCCAATATAATGCCCTGCAAAAAATAAGGCTGGACAATGGAGAAACAAATTGGTTGAAGACACAAATAACAGATCCATACGGTCCATACTTATTCCCCGCCTTAAGTCAACCTGCAAATCATACCAGGAACCTCGCTACAGCAGCATCTACGCTACCAACCGCTTCCCACGTGGGCAAACTCGGTATCGTTTATAACTGCTTTGACACCTTAAGCGCCGTAGATCTCTCCCAAATGAAATCGATCCAGGAACTGGAGAAGAGAAGATTTACTACCGACCAAATGGGAAGAGCGATCGCTACAGTAAAAGCGATAGTTGGCCCCCAAAATAAGATTAGTAGCCAGGGACGTTTTATACTTGTAAATACCCAAAACAAGCTCTCTGATACTAATATTCGTTCAGTAGCCAATGAACTGGAAAAAACATGGCAATTCTACACCCAATATTTTGACATCGCACCATCCAATGATATTATTACTGTTTATTTAGTCCCTAATGCATCCGAACTCAGAAGAATGGCAGGGATCGTACATGGAATACGTGCCCCCAATGTAGATCTAGGATATTCATGTATGTATGATAATAGTATTCTCAGCATTTGCAATACAGGTACAGGAACCCTGCACCACGAATTATTTCACATTGTAGCCAGAAAAGCAATGTCCGATATCCCCACCTGGTTAGATGAAGGCATCGCCTGTTTATATGCAGTATATCAATGGAAAAATGACACCTTATATGGAGATAAAAATAATTGGCGTACCCAGGTAATACAAGATGCTACTTACAATAGCACACTGGGCCTACCAAATCATGATAATACAATCGCAATACCATCACCCAAAATATTACTTAACTATTCATGGGATCAGTTCAATGGCATAATAGACGAAAATTTATGTAAAGTAGCTATCAACTATTCCCTGGCCAATCATCTACTGTTGTATTTACAAGAGAAAAATCTGTTGCAGAAAGTGTTCAATGCATACGAGGACAGCACAAATATTTCCGACACAACTCAAACACTAATTGCAGATAAAGATAATATCACTCCTTTTGAAAAAGCCACAGGAGAATCGATCACCACAACAACTGAAAAATTTAGATATTGGCTCATAGCAACATATCACTTGAATGAAAATCTGTCATTTGATGAAAATGCCAATCCTGATTTCAATGAAGCATTACAAACTTGTCAGGCGCTTATTGACATGATTTATTTAGAAAGGCCGCGAGGAGTAACTAGTGAGCAGCTAAGATCATGGAGAGAACAAAAGGATGCATTATATGATGAGTATAATACTATTTCAGATGCAGATCTGGAAGCGATTATACGTGTAAAAGATAAAAATCCTGAATTATTTAATAGTGTTACGGAAAACCGCGAAAAGCTGGTAGCATTAGATGTGTTATATAATAAAATGCGTCAGTTGGAACGTAGGTTAAGACGAGGTTTCTTTTTGAAATAGAGTATTGGTGTAATTGGAGAGGGAATTCCTTATAGCTTTTTTCAAGCTATAAGGAATTCATATTTGGGACTATTTGAGACACTACCTTAAAACAGCCTATAACCATCCAATAAAGAAACTATACAACAACCCTCCTCGCAAATTTACCCCATCGTTCATTCAGTGCCTCCCTATCGGGTCTTTGACCATCATTCCTGGTTCTTACTACCACGCCGTCTAATGCCTCATACTCACTACCTATTAACTGATCGCTAATATGGACTTCCAGTGTATCAGGGTCAATGGCAATCAACCCCGCATCAAACAGATCATGTACATCAGCACGCATTAACAGTCCATTGCTAGAATGATTATTCCCTCTCAAATAATGAGGTTCAATATGACATGCTTTTAATACTTGCATCACCCCACAACCGGTAATACAACATTGTCCATCATAAACATCTAATTGCTTTTTCTTTAGCCTATTCTGGCCATTTCTAGACCGCTTATATATAATGGCTGCTTTTCGTTCCTTATCGTCTGGGGCTTCTGGCCCAGATAATACTGTATTAATGATGACGCTAACTTCTTCCTCTAGCATCTCTAACTCTATGTCCCACCAGACTTTCACGGGGCTATCGTCTATAACATTATAAGCATATCCCAACCCTTCATACACAAAAGGGTCTCGATCTTTCGTCCTGGTAAAAATAAGCACAGGGAAATCTCCGCTTAACATTTCATCGATGATGGGTTGTCCTATCCGAGAGTTAGTTTTTCCATACCAGACTAATCGATCTCCTTCCCAATGATTATCATAATCATGCCCAGTTCTGCCGGCGCCGCCTATATTCGCAAACACGAAAAAGCGGTCTTTGTACTTTATATAACCTGTTTGCCAATTGCCATTTTTTCTATCTTCTTCAGAAACGCCTAGAATGTCAAATAGTTCTTTCTTGTGGTAAGCTTTCTTGGGTATTAGCATAATTTCGCAGTATAAAATTGACTACCAAATATACAAATTCGAACACCCCATTCTCAATTCCGAACATCATCTAAATATTTACAATATCTAATACTTAATATTATAAATACTTAAAAAATGGCCATCTTTTTGTGCCCTGCCTACCAGCCAAAATCCAACCCATGTTCAAAAACTATCTCAAAATCGCTTTTCGCAATATTATCCGTCACAAGTCCTACACCACTATCAATGTATTGGGCCTTGCAGTCGGTATGGCTTCCAGCATTTTGATATTACTATGGGTACAGCATGAAAAGAGCTACGACCGTTTTCATAAAAACGCCGATCAGACCTATAGAGTAATCGTCAATGCCAGCGACTTTATAGCAGCGGTAAACCCTGCCGGGATGCCTGCAGGGTTAAAAGAAGCGATCCCCCAGGTAAAGAATACAGTAAGGTTGAGCCATTTAGAACAACACCTCTTCCAGGTCAATGAACTGAAATTCGCAGAGAAAAGGGTATTCTATGCGGATCCTAGCTTTTTGCAGATATTCAATTTTGGCTTAGTAAAGGGAGATGCCCAAACAGCACTAAATAGGGTTGACGGTGTCCTTCTCACCCAGGATATGGCTAAAAAGTACTTCGGTACGGAGAATGCAATTGGGAAAACGCTCAAAATAGATAATGGCAGCACAATCACAGTAACAGGGGTATTGGCTAATATTCCCTCCAACTCCCACCTGCAATTTGATTTCATTTTGCCAATGTCTGCAATAGCGAATATCAGTTCAGACCTAATCAACAACACCTGGACCAACTTTAACTTTTATACCTATATCCAATTGGATAAAAGCTTTATCCCTACACCTGAAGCTTTAAGCAAATTAAACGCCGCCATGACCCGGGTATTTAAACAACACGTACCCACCATGAAAGCTGAATACATGGCACAACCCCTGACCAGCATTCACTTATCGCCTGCAGCCCAGGTGGATTTGCCTGGTCATGGAAATGTACAATATGTGAATATCTTCTTTATAGTAGCAATATTCATATTGATAGTCGCCTGTATCAACTTCATGAACCTCGCTACAGCCCGTTCTGCACGTAGAGCTAAAGAAGTGGGATTACGTAAAGTAATAGGTGCGCTAAGAGGTCAGTTGATCAGGCAGTTTTTGGCTGAGTCATTATTAATATCCTTCTTCTCATTGATACTGGCTTTAATAATAGTCTGCTTATTCCTCCCTGTCTTCAATTTACTAGCGGATAAAGATCTAACACTCCATTTAAAGGATGTAGGTATCCTATCAGGAATCGCACTCTTCACTGGCCTGTTGTCTGGCATCTACCCCGCACTTATTCTCTCAGGATTTCAACCTATCAAAGTGTTGAAAGGGAATAACAACCTCCCCGGAGGCAACCTGATCTTCCGCAATGGGCTGGTGATCGTGCAATTTGTAGTATCTATTGTTTTATTAATAGGCACAGTAGTCGTGTATAAACAACTCCAATACATCAGGAACAGCAACCTTGGGTTTGACAAATCCAACCTGGTCTATATACCCATCAATGGTGAAATGTCAGGCAAAACACACGCATTACGAACAGCATTAGAACAAAATCCACATACCGCTAATTATACGATCATATCAGAATTGCCTATCAATATATACAGCGGCAATTTGGATGTAACCTGGGAAGGGAGAGATCCTAATTTGCAGGTAGTTATCCCCAGCATGGGCGTAAGTGAAAACTTTACAAAGGTCTTTCAAATAAACGTGTTGAGAGGGAGAAGCTTTTCTACCGCATTTAATGACTCAAGCAATTATGTGATCAATGAAACGGCTGTGAAACTAATGGGAATGACAGTCGATAACGCCATAGGCAAACCGCTATCATTAAATGGTACTAAAGGCAAAATCATAGGAGTGATAAAAGATTTCAATTTCAAACCTATACAACAGGTCATAGAACCACTCATCTTAGGACTTAATAAATATGGCGGGTATGCAGTAGTCAAAAGCCAACCAGGTAGTACAGAAGCGACCATCAAAGCCTTAGAGAAAATAAGCACAGACCTGAACCCGTCCTATCCATTCACGTATAGCTTCCTGGACCAGGACCTGGCTAATCAATACAAAGGAGAGCAGCAGATGAGCAAGATCTTCAATTTATTTTCCATGCTGGCGATCTTCATTTCCAGCCTGGGATTATATGGACTCTCTGCCTTCCTTGCCCAACAAAAGACTAAAGAAATCGGGGTGAGAAAGGTATTAGGCGCTTCTATCCTAAATATCATTTACCTGCTGACTACTGGTTTCACCAGATTAGTACTTATAGCTGTCGTTATCGCAATACCTATTTCAATATTAGGAATCAATCGCTGGCTGGAGACATTTGCTTATCATGTACAAATCGGCTGGGGGGTATTTGTAATAGCGCCGTTAACAGCGTTAGTTATCGCCTGGATGACAGTGGGATTTGAGATCTTAAAAGCTGCTATGGTGAATCCGGTGATAAGCCTAAAAAGAGATTAATTTCACCAACCCCAGGTAATCGTTTTCATTCTCACAAACCTAATTGCAGAAATGTGTAGCTTTAAGCATCCTTCAGACATATATTAGCGATTTCATAGAATAGTCATTATTCTGTCCATTTCAGATGACCTTCAAATTAAGGAATGATAATTAGTTCTGCCTGAATCCTATAATTGTGATTATCGGCCCATGTTATAACCCTACCATAACGATACTGATCTCGTACAGTAAAATCACCAATTTTGTGCCCGTCCTTATAGATATGGAAAATTGTTGAATAGTGTCCTTTTTTAACTACAATCTCAAATTCTTCCATATTATAATTAGATAATAGCCTTTGCTTTTGAATTGTTTCTGGCAGTCCTTGATCATTATGAAAACTCATTGATAGCACATTTCCATCCTGTTCTACAGAAAATAGCACCATTGTCAAATTAAGGTGGCTGTCAATTGGAATAAGTGACTGGCTATTCATCTTAAAACCTATTCTCCAATAGTTTTGCGGGCAAACTAAAGGTTTAACACGTAGTATATATTCCTGTATAGCAAAATCCATAACCATCCCTAATGCCTGTGGAGCTTGAGATGGAGGATTTGCGAGAACTGCATTTACCCTTTCTATCTTCCAGTTATTCCTCTGACAATATGCTGAAAATATACTACCAATTGATGTTATAAGCGGTTCCATATCAAATTTGCCTGTTAAAAACCAAATCACCGATAAAATGCTAATCACAACAGATGCGATAAGAGCCATCCTCTTCTCATAAATTTTTATTTTCATTACTTTTTTTTAAATAGGAATGTTTTTGAAAAAATTCATTTTTTAAATAAATTGGAATTTAAACTTTGATCTTTCGCTATATATTCAATAATAGCCTAAGTGTAAATAATAGAAAATATAAATCATTTTAGTTAACTGCTAGTTAATGAATGAACTTCATACGATAATATTGTCACCTTTCAGAAGTATCATCTACCTTCCTGAAAAATGTGTGAATCTCAACATTCTCATTTTGCTAACGTTATTGTATCAAGGAGAAAATTCAGTATTTTAAAATATTAATTATTTAATCATCATACTGACATATTTTATAAATATTGGTATGAGCGTCGATAATCCCATTACTTATTAACACATTCATGAAGCAAATGAGTAAAAGGCAAACTAAGTACCCCGAAGCGAAACCAAACCAGGCAAACCTAACAAGCAAATCCATCGAAGAATCGCTCAAATTACTTTCAGAAAACAGGGATGGTGGTGCTATAAATATCCGTGGGATCAACTTTCAATTATTTTACGCAATAAGGACAATATTAAAAAGTTATCAGGGCGATAATACGGTTGACACACTAATACATCCGGAAGGATTAGAAGATATCGACATAAAGGAAAAAAGTTGCTCAGAACATATCCAGGTCAAAACATCAAAGAACGATTTTGAAGCCAGTAAGTTCTGGTCTTTGGGAATATTACAGAATTTCCTGGAGGTCTATCTGATCGACCCACATTCCAAATTCCGAATTGTACACAATTCAAAATTTGCCAAAGGCAACTTATCTGCAATCGGGGCTAAAAAGATTGACGAAGAGCACATTAAGTATTGGAAGACAAAATTAAATGAGAGAAAGGCGGAATTAGATAAAAAGAAGACGCCGGCAAATGAAGAGGGGACAGAAATTACGACTGAAATGACAATAGCATTATTAACAGCTATTGAAGTAGAAAAGACGGATGAAGCGACCTTACTGAAAGATATACTCTCACTACTTTATAATGCCTACGGCGTTAATAATCGTGCTGAGGAAGCTTACCTTAAAGCCCTTTTTTACAATGTATTTCAATGGTCGAGAGACAGGAAATGCATACAGCAGACAGATGTCACAAATCTCATGCAGGCTGTTAGCGATTCATTCAGCTATCTACCTGCGAATCCCGCTCTGCAAAATAATTGGATTATTCCTGTCAGTTACGAAAAAGATGAGAATGAAATGACGGGGTACTATGATGGTAAAGCTGCCCGTCCACAGGATATTGCCCTTGGTTTACCTGCAAGGCGGCTTGAGTGGGAGGCACGGATAATAGAAAGTTTTAACAATTTCCCTATTACAATTATCAAAAGCTCCAGTGGCCAAGGCAAATCAACACTTGCCTGGCAGGTAGGTCTTCATAAAATGAAGGCCGGCTACAACATCTACCAGGTAAAGCAATGTAGAACTTATGATGAGGCGATTGCCATTGCCGACTTTCTTGAAACAAGACTCCGCATCGGACAATTACCGCTCGTCATTATAGATGGCCTAAGTCAACAATTTTCCGAATGGAATACCCTGGCAGAAAGAATGAGCGGGAAACCGGTCAAACTGTTAGTTACTTCCAGGGAGGAAGACTGGATCAGATACAGCATCGATGGTTCAACACTATCTTATAATGTAGTTTCTATCAGCTTATCTCAGTCTGAAGCGAAAAACATATATGGTGAACTGAGAAAAGCGGGTAGAATTGCTACAGATATAATGAACTGGGAACCTTGCTGGGAACGCATCAACAATAAAGGATTATTGATAGAGTACGTCTTCCTCTTAACGAAGGGCGAAATGATTGAAACCAGGTTATCATCTCAGGTTAGCACTATTAACCGTGAACCGGACGCCGCAGCTAAACTTGAATTGTTAAGGCTGATCAGCACAGCCGACATCCTCAATATCAGGTTACGCACTAGACAGGTTACGGCCTACCTCCTTGAGCATTTCAGATTGGAAGCTGATCGTAATGAATTGTATCGCCAGCTGGAAATGGAATATTACTTAAAGTTTGATGCAACCCTCATTGAAGGGCTGCATCCTGTACGATCAAGGCACTTATCTGATTTGCTACATTCTTCCGTGTCAGTGGAGGATACACTATTGAATTTATTACCCTTACTAGAGGAAGATAATCTTTATGATTTATTCACAGCTGCGCCAATTGAATTTCCTGAACTTTCAAAAGCTTTTTTCTCTGATGCAACAAAGTATATTTCAGGTGGCTCTTACCAGGCAATGGTCGGAGCTATTGATGGATTAATGCATTATGAGGTATACAAATTTCAGGAACGTAATGTAGATGTTCTTAATAAGGCGAATGCTGTAGGCGGATTGGATCTAATAGCACCAGAGTTGGTACCATTTTCTACGGTACGAAGCATTAAAACATTAGCCGATATTTTACCTGGTCCCCAAGGGGATAACTTACGCTATTTGCTTTCCCTGAAAGAGGAGGTTCCTCCTTATTCTTACCTGGAATCCAATCTATATGGATTTGTAAAAGGATTACAGCAGTCACTTGCCCTCAGGCCCATTTCAGATAACATAAATGGTTTGAATTTCCTGGTGAAATGGTTTCGACGACTAAATCTACCAATATCTAACATGGCCAATGTCGATGAAAACGAACTGATAAGATTTCTGGAAACAGAAGATCATATCAACGCATTAGAATCTTTTCAGCTTTACTATAACTTCCATCCTCAGAAGTACAAAGAGTTTATTGAAAACAATAAAGCATTTATCTGGTCATGGTTTAAAAAATATACTAACTGTATTTCTATTTCCGAACATGAGGAAGACTTAGAATTATGCTATATCTGGGTAGAAACAGAAGCATCAGTCAATCAATGCAGCATGCAGAGAATTGATGTAGCCCGCAAATTATTTCCATATTATAAACGATATGGAGTACAAACGATCGTACTTCCATTTCCCAATGCCTCATTACATGAAGCATTACTGCAAGAAGCACGTAAGAGTATTTCATTTGAAAATTTACCAGATGATTTTGATACCCATTTGAACCAGATAAGTATCAAAACTATTCTACATAGATATGCAGCCGATTCGAGCTTTGAATGGCAAAAACAAATAAAATTGTTTAGAGAATTAATTGTGGAGCACATTATATTGCTTATTCGCAATATCGAATCCGGTTTGGAAGAAAATAGTTCTAAAAAGCTGAATAGCGACTTAATTAAGGTACACGAAGCCATAATCAACCAACATCCTTTACTAAAAAAGCACCCATTTGGTAGTTATAAATATTCAGTTAAAAAACTATTTGAAACAGAACAGAAGGAGATTTCAGGTTGGATGCGTTCTTATATCAACTTCGTAAATCAGATAACCAATCTAACAGACCCCGCACATGAACAATTCCATCTTCCCGCTTCTAATCTGAGAGATGCTGTTCATAATTTATCCAAAATGCAACAGGCATTTGAAAGAGTTGCTACAAGTGGCGTCTCCTATTTCAATACATCATCATTAAACGAAGAAGAAGAAAAATGGCTGATACGCCTAGAAAAAACAGTTTCGTTTATAATGATGCGCCTGACATCGGCTACTCCGAATAAAATTATAGTTGCCAGCAGGGAAATTGAAAGATGGTGGACAGAAAAGAAGCAAAATGAACTGGCACATATTCATAACATAATAAAAGAATATGCTAAAAACACTCCATTTAACCTCATCATCCCGAATAAAATACTTGAAGAAGGGGTAGTTCGATATGCAGTCATTGGAGTACAGGGAATAAAAGTAACAGATGGTGATCAATGGGTAGGTTTGTGGAAAGGATTACAAGAATTACATAAAACAACGGCGCATGTATTTATTATTATAGCTGTAAATAGCGATAACCAGGCAACAGGCGCCATTCGAATTGCAAGGGAGTTCTTTCTGGCACTTTCCCTTAACGAGGAACATAGTATTGAAAACATTTCAATGCCTATTCCACTATTTGTGACTGACTCCCATCTAAATTGTTTAACAGGAGTATCGCCACTAACTTTAAAAGCCAATGACAATCCTGACCGGTCATATGCTAATATCATTTATTCCATTTGGCAGTTACAACAATATAGAGAAGCTCTAGACAATAATAATCCTTTGGAAAATAAATGGTTGAAAGAACTTGAAGTTAAATATGCAAAGGATATTATGAATCTGATACCAGATATATATAATGATCCAACAAAACTAGTTTTGCCAGACGAAAAAGAATTGACAGATTTTCTGAAAGGGAATCACACTTTCACTACTGAGGATCTTGTCTTCTATTTAACTAATCATGTACGTAATGTTGCAGCAGTTGCAAATGCAAACTAAAAATTAACTTACGTGGTAAGCTACAACTCTGGTAACTAATAATTGGAGATAATTTTAAATCATACTATAACTGAAGATACTATTTGTTGTAATAATCTTACACAATTCCAGAATGATTGCTAAATTGAATTACAATTATCACCTATGCATGACTCATCATTACTTGCCAGCATCCTGGGACCCATCCTAATAGTTATATCTATTTCAGAGTATATTAACTTTAAAATCTGGGAAAACGTCCACCCTACACTCGTTTACCTGAATGGGTTGTTTTTATTAACAGGAGGGCTAATAGTAATACGCATTCATAATGTATGGGTGCCTGGGTGGCCTGTACTAATCACTATACTGGGTTGGCTTTGTTTAGCAGCCGGCGTAGTTCGCATGTTCTTCCCCACCCAAAAACAACTTCCAAAAAATAGCATCTCAACGCTGATTATCATCCTCCTTCTCCTGACAGGTATCTTTTTATCCATCAAAGGCTACTTTATCGTCTCCCCTTCCGCGATCTGATTATATTCAGCATCCAATATCTTCACATACTTATACTTCGTTAAACTCATCAACGGCTCTCCTTTCTTCTGATCCGGAAACGGTACCTCATGCATATAAACCCCATTATTCACAACGACCTCACGGAACCGGGATCCTGTATCCACCAGCAATGTCACCGGCCTTCCAATCCGGGTCAGCGACTTCCTTTCCTGGGCAGGATTATATTTAATCCCTTTGGAAGGATTTGAAAACTCTGTATTAGTCGCCACCCGCAAAAATTGGCCACCTGGCGTTTCCCAAATACGGGAAATCGAATTATACACTTCATCTCTCACATTGCTCTTATACTTACCAACTGCCACATGCTGCAATAATTCCTGGCCATCTGGAGAAACAAACTTTCTTTCCGCTTCATTAAAGTACATGCCAATAGTATGATTAAAATACAGCTGCTTCTCCTTATCCCAGTACATCCCAGTATGAGGATCAAAATGCATATCCAGCTTGGGATTATAATGCATGAACGGCTCTTTGGGCAAGGCCGTAAATGACTGATCTATAGGATTACCTGAAAAATTCCTAAGTTGACCGTGCACAGGATCATCAATCACAGCTGCCGGATTGTTTTTCATAAATGCATCATGCTTAGGTTTGTAAAAGTAACCATATCGGCCAAAGTTATATGGTACATTCTTATTCTTATAATCATGATCATCCGCTTCAGACCTGGCTCTATCCCAATCTCCATGCTGCAAACCGGCCAGGGTATTCACACCCTGACTACGGGTTTCTACTACATGCAATCGCTGCTGCCAGATACCAGGCATCTGTGCTTTATCAGGAGATACGTAAGTATCCTGCCTGGCACCAATGAGTTTAGGGTCATGCGCTAAAAATTCAACATCTTGCTGAGGACGGTAAATATTATCAGGTCGGGTCTTGCCCTCCGATATCTGGCTATGAATTTCCGTTAATGCCGCCTTGACATTGGCAGCAGCACGTTCACTTAAGGTATCTCCAGGAGTAAATTTGACAGTAAATGTTAGGGCTTTTTCAATAACCGCCATAATGTAGACCCAATCATCAGGAGAAAGAATACCAGCACCAATACTCATAAGGGAATCCTTGATCCAAATCCGATGCCTGTCTTTGAGATTGCTGGTATAGCTGGCCAATTCAACAAAGGCTCCTACATGCTGACTGTCTTTTATTTTCTCATCCTCAAAATATTCTCTGTTTTGCATATTCCTCACAACAGTCATTGCCGTCACAGCCATTTGCTCACTCAGGTTCCGTTTTAATAGGGTAAAGAAAATCTCCTGTGCCTTATTTTGCTTAGTGCTCAACAAAAATTCGCTGATTTCTTTCACCATTTCCTCACTTTCCGCCTGCCGGGCGCGTCCTCCCTGGGGAATATTATTTTGCACAATTTCAGCATATGTAGCTGCATCTGTCGCAAAATTGATCTGCGTCATGATAGACTTATGTTTCTCAGAAGGTCTTAAACGAATATTACGCAGGTCGAATTCAGGGATCTCGTTTTTATCTTTATTATATTCTCCTTTGGTAGCATGAGAGAGATGATGTGGCAGCAGGTTCGCCTTGACTTTGTTAAAATTAATACCTGGGTCTGCACGCAACATACTAATGAGGTCCTGTATGGTGGGGAATTGCTGCACAATATCGTACAACCTATTCTCGATCACCCTGATCGCAATATCCACATCAACAGGGTGAGGAACCGGCTGACCTGGAGCGGTCGTTTCTATGAGGAAAGGTGGGTTGACCAGCTCTATTTCATTGTCAGCATCCGTTTCCAGTGAAAAAGGGAGACCTGTATAAGGTAATGTGGTGGTAGACTGTCCCAATTGCAAATGAGAAACTCCATGTAAAGCAGGATCTGCCATACCGGCGAACTCGTGTTCAAATCCGACTGTCACATATTTACCTGCATATTTTTGAGGTTCTTCCTGGGCATCCTCCTGCAATTCCTGTTGCTCTGCCATTAAATCGCTGAATGTCCTTGCTTTCAGGCGAAGTTGCGCCGGGCGTTGCGCACCTTTGGTGCTAATATTGGCGGAGTTACTGCGGTTGGCAAAGGTTGAATTGGGTTGTTGACGCTGTTTGGGCATGCTGGAGGTTTAACAATAAAAAGATACGAAATTTTATTGATCAGCCTTCATCATCACCCTG
>Ga0316604_10001162_pt1 | contig 24770 bp, 15 predicted proteins | sample OWC_soil_day20_C_FD_207650 | JGI IMG/M metagenome (GOLD analysis project Ga0316604, IMG submission 207650) | Wetland soil microbial communities from Old Woman Creek delta, Ohio, United States - OWC_soil_day20_CT | ecosystem: Environmental > Terrestrial > Soil > Wetlands | place: USA: Ohio...
CACGATTTGCTATTCATTTGCAAAAAATTACACAATAAAATGCTGGAAATGAATGATAATTCAGGAATATTGATATCAATATTTAAAAGGAAAGGAGGAGAGGGACTATTCACAAAAGTTATAGATGAAAGTAATAGCTCCCCATATAAACATATACTATCTTCTTTAGCCGAGGACGAAAAAGGATTATTAATCTATTATAAAAATGATGATGAGTGGGTATTGTTGACAAATAAGAAGATTGTCACTTCATCAAATGAAATCATTTTTCATAATGATATTGCTAACGTGTCATTTGCTTTGCATGAGGAATATAAGAATCGGATAATGGATAAAAATGATTTTACTCGATTGGAGGTGAGAGACAAAAATAACCGAACTTATATCCTGTGTATTGAAAAGGGTAAACCTTATCATGGATTTTACCAAGTAATACACTTTATGGCAGGTTAGCTATTCAGGATGATACAGGATGCATTTTCAGATTGGCCATGCTATTTACAGCTTGCGTATGGCGGTAGATACGATAGGCATGACGGTATCCTAAGCTGTCTCTAAAGTTCAGGCGAACGCTGATCAAATCCTCGGGCACAGGTGCGGTAAGTTTAATTAGGTCATACTGTTCCAGATCGTCACTATGCGGTTTCAGTTTCTGTTCCAATGGAAGGTAAGCGGCAAAGAAGCGGCATTCCTCGCCTTGGCGAATAGGTTCATGTAAATTGGGCTGGCCTCGCCATTCAAAGTTACCAAAGTTCACCAGCTGATCGAAGCCTTCAAAATAAGCCTGCTGTCCGGAATTACGCACGAAAATCCTAACTCCTTCTTTGTTGAGATAACTCTCCTCTTCAACCAGGAATAACTCAGGCTTTACGCTGGCTTTGGCGATGTTCTCCCGGAGTTGCAGATCCTGCCGCAACAGCTTATTTTGTTCCAACAATTCGGCAGCCTGTTTATCAAGCGATATTACCATGGAAGTAAAAGACGCGATTTGCTGCTCATGCTCCTTATTCTTTTGGAACAGCTTAAAGATACTAACAATAGCTACAGGCACCCCGATTATCACGCCCATGGCGCTGATCCAGTCAGTGATCTTTATCCCCTCCCACAGTTTTGGGTCGTTGAGGTTAAATTGCAGCAAACCGGGAAAGAAATTCAGGTAATTCATGATAAACATTCAGGATTGATTACCTAAATATAAAAAATACCGGCTGTTTCCACAAGCCGGTGAGACCTTTGCGGTGCCAAAGGTCTTATAAGAAAGCAATATTAAGAGCTGCACATTAGAGACTGGATAACTTAAATCACTTTATACATCTAAAATCATTCAAAGAAACGAGAAATTTTTTGAGTGTTATTATGAGTCGTTTTTTTACGAACGTAATTATTAATGTTTAATAATTGAACATTGCAATAGAAAATAGAAAAATATAAGTTGATAAATGATACAGGGGAAATTTCTTATTTAGGAATCAATTATTTGAAGTGATTAAGGGAATTTTGAACCTTTCACATCTATTGGTATATTTGAAATAGGTGAAGTAATTTTATTTTGTTGTTACCTCTTAAATTTATTATATGTCATATCCTACATGTGAAGATGATATTAAAATGATTGAGATTACGGTCTCCTCTATTGAAAATACAGAGAGGTCCATTACCAAAGGTTCTGATGAACATTTAGATTTAATTTTAGATACCAGAGAAGGATTATCTAAAGGTACAATGCTTATCAGAAATGTTGTTGATGATATCGAAAGAAACTTCAATAATTATACGCCTGAAAAAGCTAAGAATCTTTTAGCTAAGATTTTCCCGGTTTTCGGTTTGGCAAAGAGTATTAACTCATTAATTGAAAATTTGGGATTAAGTCATGAGCTGACTACTCAATTGATTTCATTTAATGATGAAGTGAGAGAGCTATTGGAAATGGCTAACGATTTATCACGTTATAAAGCAAATATCTCTACTGACTACAATTCATTGTTCCACGATTAATCCCAACTGGCATTGCCTACTTTTTATACAATTTCCACTGTTAGAAATGATATAGATCGTTATCAGAAAAACGATAGTTACAGCAATTGCTGTAGTGATTTGTGTTCTTTTTTTAAGGATAAATCAATCGAAGAAATATTTGATCAACCTCAAATTCTATATCAGGGTATTGGCTTTAGATATATAAAGTCCAGACTAGATAATTCAAATAATGCAAAAGGAAAAAGTAATGGATACCGTTTGTATTATTATGTTGATAAAACAAAAGGAACAATTACTATCCTTGGATTCTATCCTAAAACGGGTAGGTTTGGAAAGCCAGGTTTAACAAAACAGGAAGAAAAAAATATGATCGAAGAATATAAGGCATCGTATAGATCGGGCACGCTGATGGAACATGAAATAGGTGAAGCTTTTTCATTGGTTGAACAGTAGCTATACGGTTTGTTCCCGATTCAGGGACTAATTTTTTTTGTTTTGTTTACATCCAATAATTCTCTCTGTCAAGAGACCTGAATTGTATCGCCTCTGCAATGTGATCGGATTGAATATGTTCACTGTGAGCCAGGTCGGCGATAGTGCGCGATACTTTGAGTATGCGGTCGTAAGCGCGGGCCGAAAGGTTCAGCGTTTGCATCGCTTTTTTGAGCAGATCAGCACATTGGGTATCCAGTTGAGATACCTTTTTTAATAAGGATGGATGCATTTGTGCATTGTTGTAAATTCCTTTATGTCTATAGAATCGCTGTTTTTGAATGTTCCTGGCGGCGATCACTCTTTCTCTTATTTTATTACTGGATTCGGATGTGGATAAGGCTGTTAATTCCTGGTGAGATACAGGTGTCACTTCTATATGTAAATCTATTCTGTCCATGAGTGGACCGGAGATTTTGCGCATATAGCGTTGGACGGCGCCTGCCGGGCAGGAGCAGGATCTGTCAGGATGATTAAAATAACCACAGGGACATGAATGCGTTGCCTTTTTCCACATTTTCCAAAATTGTAGCTAAGCCATTGGGAGACAAATATTTAGAAAGTCCTAAGACTTTAAATGAGAAGATTCTTAATAAGCGGTTGGAAAAGAGGATGTTACAAAGGGAAGTTGCCAATTTTATAGGGGTAACAGAAGATTGTGTGACACTCTGGGAGAATAATCGGTCTAATCCTATGGTAAAATACTATCCCAAAATCATAGAATTCTTAGGCTATTTTCCATTTCAAATTGATATTTCCAGTCTTGCTGGTAAGATTAAATATTATCGTTATATCAAAGGGATTACCCAGGAAGATCTTGCTAAAAAACTGGGAGTTAATGAATCAACAGTTTTCCATTATGAGAAAGGAACCCATAAACCTAAAGGCAGAATGCGCCAAGTTTTATCTTTGTTACTTTCTGAAGTAGATCGGGATATAAAAAATTAATGGCAGGATGTGCCGGTTTAATTGCTATTAAGAAAGAAGTTTTTATCGGCGAAAGAGAGAATTAGGTTTAAAAGTGATTTTTAAGCAACAAATACAATAGAAAATAGATCCTATAATGAGTTGAACCTTATACGCCAGTAAGATATACATATAATATCATGGCAAATCGACTGATTGTTAATAGGTATGAATAAAAGCCTACATATTTACTATATTTGAGTAGTCTTAAGATACCTGTTACACCAAAATTAACGTTCAACTGCATATGGCTCCAAAGGCAATATCTCTTAAATATCAATTACTAGGTGAAGTTGAAGAGTTTTTGGAAAAGGAGGAAATGCCTTGCCAACATACAAAGGCGGGAGTAGTTGAGTTAATTAACCAAATTTCAGCATATAAGGAGGAAGGAAAGGCATTGTTCCCTGAGGTTTATATAATAGATGATATAAACTCAATAAAAAACTCACTCGTAAATAGTGAACTTGTTGGTATAGGATCTGCACAAAAATCTTCAAGCATTATACTAAAAGCACTTAAAAAATGTGCCCCTTTGGCAATCGGTGGTTGGTGTATATACATCTTGAGAAAGGATGATGTTTTTGAATACGGTTTATTTAGGTCAGGAGCATCAATAGTGACAATTCCCATCTCACAATCTCTTGTGGATAACGGAGACGAACAAAGTAAATTACTCTTAATCAGGCAAGTTGCAGACAAAATTGTAGAACTAAAAGGTGTTAGAAAAAATACTCTGATAATTAACTTTGGTATTAAAAGCACTTCTGATTTGTCTCCATTAGATGAACAGGCAAGATTTATAGAAAAAATTTTGGAGGATGTTGATTCTGCAATAAAGGATCAAGCCAGAATATTTTTATATCGGCTTTTTTTGTATGTCATGCAGAATGGTCATGGAAATTTGTGTTGTGTAATACATCATAAATCCGAGTATCCGGATTTTCTAACAGATGGAATAATCCTGACCGAAAAGCTGTCATTTACAGATAAAATATTAGCAATTGAAAAAGCTACTTCTGAAGATGGTGGGTTAAACTTACTGGAATGCAATGCAAGACTTAACGGCGTATTTAATCTGATTGCTGGAATGATGATGAGCGACGGTATTACTGTATTCAATAATAATGGCAGCGTTTCCTCCTATAATATTTTTTTAAAGCACCCAGAAGATGACGAAAATCTAAAGAAAGTTGAGGGAGGAGCCAGGAGTCGCACTTACGAGGTTATGCGGCAAAAACTTTCAGCCTCTATGTTGGCGGCATATATCCAATCTCAAGATGGTAAAACTCAAACTCAAATTTATGCCTGATATAGCATTGTGGAAAAACAATACAGATATTGAAATTAGGGATACTGACGATGTCAATTCAATCGTAGTACAAGCTAAACAATTGAAGAATAGTGATCATAAACAAATAATTTCTGCTTTTAATTCAGGAAATTATCAAATGCTTTCTACTTATGTGTGGTCTCGCACGATAACAGCTATTAAAGCTCAGCTTTCCAAAATGGGTAGTGCATTTGTTGGTGAGATGCTTGATCGTCCAGATATTAATGAATATACAAATATTCAGCATGCACTAACAGATTTTGAAGCGGTGCAGCTAGCGGAAGATTTGGGTCTTATAGGATCGAAGAGCGCGTTTAGGTTAAAGCAAGCAATGGACTTGCTAGCATATTTTAATAATCCGGATGAGGACGAATCTGAAGGTTCTGATTTTAATAAAGTGGATGCTACACAAGTTCTGATCTCTTGTGTGCAGGGAGTTTTAGGGCATGACAAAATTGAGCTACAAATTGACTTCAAAACATTTAGAAACTCATTGGAAGAAAATGTTTTGAATGAGGAATCCCCAAACGTAGTAAAACTACTGCAAAGTCCATACTTTTTTAAGCGTGCAACTATTAGAATCCTATTATCTATTATAAAATCTGCAATTAGTGCGCAATTAGAGACTTCCTTGGCAAATGCTAATTTAATAATTCCAAAGATTTGGAATGATGTAAAACAGCCTGAGAAATGGCAAGTGGGGCGTTGTTACGCCGAACTTTATACCGAAGGAAAATCAACAGCTATGAGCGGACTTAAACAAGTCTTGCTAAAAGTGAAAGGGTTTGATTTTGTGCCTGAAGATTTACGCTCTACTTCTTTTATAAAAGCTGCTAGTGAAATTATTCGTGCACATGAGGGGATTAATAACTTCTATTATGAAGAAGCTCCTGTTAAGATTTTAAAAGATATGGGATCTACAATTCCGATTCCGGCTTTTCCTTCTTGCATGTCAGCGGTACTATCTGTGAAACTTGGTAATTCTTGGGGCATTGCATGGAATGCACAGGCTTTCGTTAATAGCATTTTATCCAACATTACAACTGAGCGATGGGTTTATTATTTTCAAGAATGTCTTCCATCAGATAATCGTATAGTCTACAAGCTAACTGCTACAAAACCTCAATCACAATGGATAGAGTTAATAATAAGCATTAACTCAATAACTGAAATAATTAATTCAATTAAGAACCCATATGTAAAGCAATTATTACAAGCGACACTGGATAAGAATTCCAAACGTATATATGTATCAGCATTAAGAATAAAAGAACAAACAGAAGCAGCTTAAAAAAATACCAATTACGCTCGATATTAACAACCTGAATATGCTTGGCTTGGACTGGTATTATTTAATTATGGTTGTAGTCGATTGGTTTTAAAATTTGTTGCAATATTTTACATAATGAGCACTCTTTAATACAATAAAGTTTACGGTATTTTAATAAAAATTATTACTACTGATGAGTAATATCGAACTTAATTTTCTACCATTTGTCAATCAGAATTTTTCCGTTACGGTCTACCGGAAAAAAATATTATCAGAAACGGATACATACGAAGATGTACTTGTTTACAGATTACCTAATGATAAAAGCGAAGAATTTGCCCAATATAGCGTTTCGTTGACACCCAAAGAAGGCTTCGCTGAATATAAAGCCGATATAAAAAAATTTCATAGCCTTGTCGCGTATAAGATACATGATCGTCTTTTACAGTCCGCCCTTTTGCTTCCGAGCTATATGGAATTATCTGGAAAAGTACACAGGAGGAGAATCCATTTTTCTATCAATAATACGAATAAAGGTGCAGGTTGCGTCTGGATTCAACCGCATTATTTGCATATACAAAGAATATGGGGAGTTTTAGTTGGTTATCATTTTATTGTAAAAGAAGATCCTGTTACCGGCCAACCTTATCCACTCGATAAGGAAATACTAATCAGTTCCGGAACATTAAATAGTAAAGGGTTGAGTAATCCGGACTTTTATTTATTTAAATATGGAACGATAGATTTTTTTATAAAAGAAATACTCCCATCATTAAATAATAATCTTCAAATCAAGATACGAAGTGAATTTTCGGAATTTACAGGTTATTCCCTTCGTCAAAAGGAATATATATTTGGTAATAATTCTACCAGTGCGTCACCCTTCTTTGGGCTTTCTAAAAACCCACCATTGCAACAAGTGTCTGGTAACTATAGATTTCAATTTATCTATCGTCCAAAAGATAGAGAATATGCTGTTCAACTTTTAAAAGGGCTTCGAGGAGAAACCTTTCCGAGTACTTTTTCGGGAATGGATAAGTTTTTTAAGGTAAACTTTGGTAACGAATTAATTAAGGGCACTCAAGTAGAAAGTTTCTCAAATAATGAATTAGACAAACTTGTATCAGAAATAACTCAAACGTCTTCACTAATCTTACCTGTTTTAATAATTAGTCGGGATGAGGACCAGTTATACTACCAAATCAAAAGTAAATTCACTAATGCTTTGGTTCCCTGCCAAGTCGTAACAAGGGAATTAACTTCTAACCAAAATTCGTTAAAGTATTCGTTAGGTAACATCGCTTTGCAAATGTTTGCGAAACTTGGGGGGAAGCCCTGGAAAATGAAACCTGCCGGTAACGACTATTTGATTATCGGCATTGGTCAATCTTACAACAAAGAAGTTACCGAGGAAGGAAATGTGATCGAAAAAAACATCTCATACTCAATTTTAACTGACTCTAGTGGCATCTTCAAAGATTTACAGGTTTTGGGAGAAGGCTTTGAAGCAGATGACTCCTATTGGAACGACCTTGTGGGAAACCTGGTTATGATAATAAATGGATCTCAGAGCAATAAAATTGCAATACATGTTCCATTTCGTATAAGTAAAAAAAGAGTACTGGATAAAGTGGCTAGCCAAATACGGTCTGGTGTAGAGCTGAGTGTTTTAGTGATTAATGACAAAAACGACTATTTTGGCTTTGATACATCGAATAATGGGCTAGTGCCCTTTGAAAGTACTTTTATAAAAGTCTCTCCATCGGAGTATCTTATCTGGTTTGAAGGCATGCAAGCTGGTAATCCGAAAATTATGAAAAGGTTCGCAAATCCGCTATTAGTTAAACTTTGGTATTGCAATTTCCCAGATTTAATGGAACAGCAAAGTTACAGGCAAGTGCTATTACAAGATTGCATAAATCTATCTGGCGCTAATTGGCGGGGATTTCGCGCTAAGCAACTTCCGGTATCAATTTACTATTGCCAAAGAATTGCGGAATTTATTTCAAAGTTTAGAGAGTACCACTTAGATCATATCAACATCAATAACTTAAAACCATGGTTTTTATAATATGAAAAAACATTTTGGTGAAGATAAAATAATTCTTTTGTTTGGAGCTGGTGCTAGCTGTGATGCAGGAATGAAAAATTCTATCCAAATGATTAATGACATTGAACTTCAATTGGAGGATAAATGGAAAGATTATAAACATCTCTACAACTATATTCAAAGTTCACATTATCATATTGAAAGGTTACGTGGACTAAGAAGTGCTGATATTTCATTTAATATAGAACATTTGGTAGGACTGCTAAATGTAATCATTGATATTGGAAATAGAAAAATTGACCTCTATCCATTTATAGGCAGTTGGGAAAAAGACTTACTAGCAGTAACTGGAGAAAATTTTACGCTGGCAAGGTCTTTTAAAGAAAAGATATTGCAACAACTTAAAACAAACTGGTTAATGCCGGTTTCGTATATTTCAAAATCTTCGTACTATGGCAAAGTCTTCGACACGGGTTATACGTTTGCATTGCGCATTTTTAGTTTAAACTACGATATGTGTGTTGAAAAGAACACTCCTTCACATGTAAATCTTGAAAGAGGGTTTAATGATGCGAGAATCTGGGATTATAGGCGATATGAAGCAAGTGATCGAGAATCAGACTTTTTTCTATATAAACTTCACGGATCACTAGACTGGAAGCGGGAAAATGATCGTTTAACATTTGCTGATGCAACAGACTCAATTGAACCCTTAGAGCTAGAAATTATATTTGGCGTTCAAAATAAACTACAATCATATGACCCCTATTTATTTTATTTTTACGCCTTTAGAGAAGCCTGTATTAAAGCGGAATTAATTATAATAAGTGGTTATGGCTTTTATGACAAACATATTAATGATAACCTGGAAAAAGCCATAATTGAAGACCCCGATAAAAAAGTATTAGTCAACCTGTTGGACTTTAACCGCGAAGAGGAAGACATTAAGAAATGGATTTCTCAAAAAATCCGGATAAAACCTGAGAATCTCATTATTGCAAATAAGCCGGCGAAGGACTTCTTTACAAACGAATTAAACGTTAATTACTTTGCCTCACTTTTTCCCGAAAGTGACTCAGAAACCAATATATTACCTACTGTTAATGATTCGAATGAAGAAGTTCCAATGTAATATCTCTATTAAAAACAGCCTGTGATAGCAGTATGCTGTGTGTGTTGAAGCAGATTTCCGTACCAAACGAAGGCAGCGCATTTTGTCTACCGGAGAAATTATTAATATTTATTTACGGAGCGTGTCAAACTTATTTCCAGTAGAGTTAATATTTACAAATTGTTACATGTTTTGATATTCAATTATTTAAGTGATCATAAGACTATCGGTGAGAAGATCAGAAATGCAAGATTAGAAAGAAAATTGCTTCAAAAAGAAGTCGCAAAAATAATGGGAGTAAACAGAAAGTTGTATTCAAAATTGGGAAGCAAATAGGGCGGTACCAGTTGTTAAATATTACCCAGCAATAATAGGTTTTTTTTGGTTACTTTCCTTTTGAAATGGATTTACATGTATTTACAAGTATTTGGGAATCGTGTTAAATTTTATCGATACCGGTTTGGGCTGACGCAGAAGGAGTTAGCGAAAACCCTATCAATAGATGAAAGCACTGTTATTAGCTACGAAAAAGGCACCCATATTCCATATGACAAGCAGAGACAAAAGTTTGATCTATTTGAAGTAGCAAACCTAATCTCCGCCGGAGACATGAAATAGTCTGTTCGCCATGATCAGAATCAAAATCTCTCAGAAATAGGGACATGCAAACCTGGTGGGTCGATATTTGCTTATTTTTTGGTTTAGTAACTCCTGGTTATAATAGAAAGTAGACTAAGCCCAAAATGGAATATATGCAGCGTGTTTTTTCGAATTACTTGAAGGGTCTTTTAATTTGATCAACCCTGATTCCATCGTTTCGGCAATGATACGTGAAGCAATAGGATAATTTGTCTCGGCAATAGCAAATCGCTCTCTTACAGTTTGATTACTCATAACATTATTACTCACATACAATAAACAGCAATGTTGGTAGCAAGCTCGTATACGATCCTCCTTGTCCATTTTCGTCAGTTGCATGTGTGCGTACATGGTAACTTTTGTATAGTCCTCTGCTCTCTCGAATTTAGGAGCTGGAAGCTGAAAGGCTTCTATTGCTGCCACAGCGCGATCCACCCCACTGCCACGTTCTTCACAAATTTTAAGTCTGCGTAGGAGAGAGGCCATACTTTCGTTCCTAGATTTTGGCGCAGTATCTATAAACCTGTTTGTATCGACTAGCGGTACACCTGGATTAGTGATTTCTATTCTGTCTGAATAGATTTCTATCATCACACCACTGCCGGTAACAGAAAAATCTTGGTGAATAAGGGCGTTTGCCACAAATTCACGTACTGCTACCTCTGGAAACATTTTGTATTCTTTGCGCAAAGCTGTTTCGATTACCTCATTAGAGGGCAACAACCCCATAATGTATTTGATTAGCCCTTCAAAACCTGACGCGTAACCCTTTTTACCTACGATTTCATGTATTGCATTCAGCTTATTTGATCCGCTGTACTGAATAACTCTAACCGCTTTCCGTTTCAGAGGACGGAAAACTTCGATATTGCGAGCAAAAAGAATAGCACCCAGATTTGTTATATTCCAGTAATTGGTCTGATCAGATTGTATTATATCGTCATTCGCCAGTCCTTCCAAGATTTTAACAGTAGTTGACGGCATTGGTTTATCCAAAAGCTGATAATAACTATCAAAATCCAACAGTTTTACAATATCATCTGTGGAAAGTGTAGAGTGCGCTATTTGATCTTCAAAGGTTTGGCCTTGTGACAAGGCAATCAATCCCTTTACATCATTTGCAGACATTCTAATTGTCTGACCAGCAGACCTTTTGTAGCTATCCCAAATCGATTTTCCCCTCAGATACACCGGCCTCGTTGGGCTTTCCGGGACATGTACCAGTAGTACTGGTTGTTCATCCCGCGTTATAAAAGCATGATCGATATTTATCGATTCGGACAAGTTATTCATGGCAATCTGGCCGATCTGATGAATGATTTTATCCGCCTGGGCTTTCGTTAGTCCGCAGGGGTTGCCATTATCATCAATGCCAAATGCGAAAAATCCACCACCATGTGTATTGCTGAATGCTGATATATGTTGAGCCAAACGTTCCGACTTGCTCGAAATGTCTGATTTCCAGTCAATTTCATTTAATTCCGAAGGAACTGGTATTAGACTCCTATCTAAAAGTGCCGAAGCTCGGTTTTCCCAATTTTTCATCTCTGTTACATAACTGTTACATAAGGTTATAGTTGATTATCAATCATTTATGATGATAATTGACGGTCGATCGGAATTCTTGTTACATAAACAACTCAACTTATCAACAAGTGTGGAAAACCGAATTTGGGTTTTCCATTAAGGAATAACGAGACGCCGAATACAAATTTACATATAGATATGCATATTCTCATCGTTCTCAGATATCCTGAATCTTCTCGCCACCACTAAAGCCCAAAATTCTTGGAAACCTGCCTCAAGCAAATTGGAATGCTGCGAATAGATCTGCTTTTCACAAAGAATAATAGTTAATCCAGTTATAATCAGTCTTTATAATCAAGTAGTTGTTTACGTCGGGTTTTTGCTTTTCCCCAATTAGGCATTAACTTCAAGGACTGGAATTAAATTTCCGTCAAATCGACCCTTACGATGACTGCTATCAATGAATTCGATTTAGAAGCCCGAATCCACGCTGTTCTAAAACAGATATTTCCAAGTTTTTTGTCTGTAGGGCTGAAACACCAAAAGATATTTTCTTTTAGGTTGGGCCATCACAATGTATCTGTGGATAACGTTGATCCAAAAAATCATACTAGGGCTATCTCGGACGTGCTGCTTTCTTTAGCAGATAAGCCCGTAATGCTGTTGGAACTCAAAAGGCCAGGACATGCCCTGGATGGGAGCGACCTAGACCAGGGTATTAGCTACGCCCGGTTAATTCCTCCAATGCCTCCGATTGTTGTATTATCTAATGGCGATAAGTCCCAAATGTATAATACTTACACAAAGAAACCCTTAGACGAGGAAGCTCTTGATGCTGCGATATTACAACGTATACTTAATCAGGGAGCGTCGCTGGCAAAAGATGATATCCAAAGTGCTATTAATGTTCTGCTCAACCGGATGCCGGAAACGCTGATTAGTATTATGTTAGAGATCAATACAAAGAACTTCCAGTTTAAGAAAGGTGATATTAGTGACCTATTGAAACCCATTAGTGAAGAGTTTCAAATCAAGCGTAAAATCACCCAAAGAATATACGAGGCACACTCAAACGGAGCCAATTTGATAGGTGTAATGGGACCGGCATTCTCAGGCAGGACAACAACGCTGTACCAGTTTTTTATTAAATATGCCAAGCGGGATAATCACCTTGTATTTTTTGTTGATTGCGATGATCATCTTTCAAGCATCATTCAACAGTTATCAACCGCGCTAACCAGGGAACTCGACATTTATATAGGCGCAGAGAAAGTAAGAGAGTGGTTGATTTCATTGCCTAAATTTAACCCTTCTATAAGACTGTTCTTGCTAATAGACAATTTTAAGGAAGATGTTAATGAGAGTTTTAAGAACGAAGTTTACGATCTGTTGGATGCCTTTAGGGGATCGTCCAACAGTATTATATATACCATTGATGAGTTCAATTTTAATAAAATTGCCCATGTGACAGACAGGAAATATATATCATTAATCGGGAACCTAAGCAAGATCATCAGACTCAAAAGCCTGGATGAGGAGGAGTATGATAAGATGAATGGAATGTTGGAGCAAAAATTCCGGTGTTTTATTGGAGCGGGCGGGAAACATTCTCAGGAATACAGACACCCCAGGGTAATGCGTCAGATCATGTCCTATATGAAAACCATCGCTTCTGAGGATAGTTATGCTAAAATCCCTCCTTTATTGAATCACTCCAGTTTGCTGGCGCTAACTAATAATGCCCTTTTTACAACAAAAATAAAGAAACAATATGGCTTACTTGCTGACACATTGTTAGCCGGTATAACTGATAGCAAGTTTCAATTGCCAGTGCCATTTCATAACAACGGTTTGGGAACTGTGTTGGTAAAGTCCTTTAAGCACCGGCATGGGAATGACTACAAAAAACTACAAAAAAACGGGTTAGCAATCGTACGGAATTACCAGGATGGCGTGTCGATGATCATTCCGAAAATTCCTGAGTTATTGGCTTATGCAGCCGTTGGTGTCATCACCGAGAGGATATTAGAAAAATCCCGAAAGGCGTCAATCGTCGAAATTACCGATCTTCTGGTCACTTTGAGTAATGCCTGCCCCTATGCTGACTTGGTGGGAGCAGCTGTGTTGATAGAAGTCATGCAACGCGATGACACCAATTTGGCTATAAAAATTATTCAACGGCTATTGGATCTTCCACCCAGCTCAGATCCTATAAAAGCAGGCACGAAGGCTGCCTTCCTAACTGAAGACCATGGCCCGATCGTCCTCAATTTTGAGGACGATATGGGAGAGGAGGCCTTTATCTCAAATCACCTACCTTATGTCATCCTTGGCAACGTAAGCAGGTTCGGTCTTTTTGTGTTAGATACGGATGGACCGGAGAGATATGATTTTCAACTTTATATGTTGAAGACACTGGCTTCCAACAAATATCCCTCTATAAGAGTATATGTTAATGAGGTAACCGATATGCAATGTGTAGAGATGATCACCATTGCCGACGTTGGAACGATTATCAGCGGAAAGGAGGGTATTATAGAACCAATCGTCCTTGCTATACAGGATTGTTGTGGTTACTATCCAGAGCTAATTACGGCATTGTATGAGCAAGGCATCGAAGAACGAAATTTTATATTGCTATGGAGAGTCTATCTTGCGGTCAGGGAAATGCAAGGATCTACCAAAGAAAATGACCAAGTTTTCTTTGAGACGTTTAAAGAAAAGTATAATGTTGTTTTCGATGATATGATGAGCGACATTCTTACCAACCATATTATAGATCCGGAAGAAAGGAATGAAATGAAAGAAAAAATACGTGGATTCAAGGTCTGGAAGTAGTGCGAGAGCTAAACCAAGTCGTTGAGGATATCGTATCCACCGAACTTAACTTCCGCATAATTTTTAGGCTATTTTCCATTTCAAATCGATATTTCCACTCTTACAGGTAATATTAAATATTATCGTTATATATACGGGTTTGCCAAGGAAGATCTTGCTAAAAATTTGGGAGTTAATGGATCAACAGTTTTCCACTATGAGAAAGGAACCCATAAACCTAATGGCAGACTGCGCCAGATTTTATCTTTGTTACTTTCTGAACTAGATCACATCTAAAAAATTAATGCCCGCATGTACCGGTAGAAATGCTATTAAATAAGAAGTTTATATCTCAAACCCCAAGATCCAACTGAAAGTATATCTTGTATTGGTTGCTATCCCTCATTTTGAAGTCAGGGCAATACTGCTATTCTTTTTAAGATACTGACCCTTTTGGGTAAGCCCAAATATAATTGGATAAATGACACATTCGCAAATGAAGTAGCTTATTAATAATTCCATAACTGCGCTTAATTATCACATCGTATATCCTATTCTCACCTTAATACTACTCGTCGCAGGAAAATTCCTGTTTGCCAAAAAATCATATAAGACCATCAAATTCCCCTTTAGCTTCGCATTTATTTTATATTTTTTTGAAATCCCCAACAATGCACTCCCTTGCCAGCTACTTATATTTCCCAACTGAGATACATTCGTAAAAGAAGACACATAATTCTCCTCAAATCCCCCATTTACAAAAAATGTTCCCTTCAGTTTCCAATCTGCGTAAGATCTCAATCCAATACCCTGGTGGGTAAAAGCAATATGATTCCAACCACTTCCCATTCCTAACTTATAAGAGATTCCAACACCAGCGGAACCATTCTTATGAAATTTATATCCTACCTGTCCGGCAATATCTGTTGTAGTAGGATAATAAGACGTGTTTTTTTGAAATTGCAGGTTTCCACCAAACTCTAACCGTTGCAAAAATCGCTTTGTCTTCATCGGATTCGGTTTAAAATCCGGCATATCCCCTACATTATCTAAATTGGAATATTTATCCTTCAACTCATTCAGCTGTGACTTTGCTTGTGCCAACTGTTGACTCACCGCCTGCTGGGCACCGGGATCATTCCCCAATCGCTGGGAAATAATAGATTCAACCTGGCTACGGGTTTGCAACCCTGCCAGACTAGCCGTGCTGGTACTGCTGGCACCAACCATGTTGAACAAACTGGCATATTGGGAATGTTGAGAAATGAAATTGTTATATGCAGGTAAGGTTTTTAACAGTTTGACCGCCTTTTCCTCTGCCTTCTTTCTGTCAGAGAGTGTCGTTTTATATTCATTGAGTTGCTGGCCGTAATAGTACGCTTCTTTATTCAGGTTCGTCAGCTCCTTTCCAAAACCATTATAATTCGTTAATTGCGCCTTTAATTGCTGCCTTTGTTCCCGCAGGTATGCTTTGACCTGCTCTGCCTGTTGCAGGCTATTCTGGAGATCATCTACGCTTTCTGTAGCACTCGCCAGTTTACTGCTTTCGGAACCCAGGATGCTTTTAGACTCCTGCAGGAATTTCATAGAGTTTTGCAAAGTATCCAAATAGGCGCCGCCGGCATTGGACGTGATCCCGGTTACCTTTCTGCCCAGGCCCGCTTTCAGATTATTTAGGCTATCAATCGATTTAGTAAATATTCGTTTCGCTGCTGTAGAATCCACTTTCATCAACTTCGCCTGCATTTTCTTTTCCTGTCGGGCAAAGCGGTTCAATGCCTGCACCGTACGTTTATCTACTTGCGCTTGCACTTTATCTGATTTACGCTTTACTTGTGATAGGTATCTGTCAGGCAGTACGATTACGCTATCCTTTTTAATTGTAGAATCTGTTCGGACAACTTGGGTTGGATTGAACAACGCAGTAAAAGCAGCAAGTAAAAGTATATTCATGGTATAAGTAAAAGGTTTACAAACTCGTTTAGTAAAAGTATTGCTATAAGGGAAAAACGAGAATAACACGTTTGTGCTACACGGCGATGACTATTTATGTCACCATTTAGGCATTAGCATTAAAGGGTGGCTAAGCAGGATTATTTTGATAAATATATAGAAATTCCTGATTGGGGCATTTTCTGCGGCAGCGAAGGCCGGGGATTTAATAGGTTTAATGAAGAATACAAGTCCACCTATATGAGACTTTCTCAAAGAGGGAAAGGGATATAAATTAGTAAACAAAAAAACTATATTAATTTAAATATTCGTATTATTTTTGGCATTATTAAAGTTTAAGCATAGGTTAAATGTTGGCTATGTTATTTTTGTAGCTCCTATACCTGCTTGTTAATCTTGTTTTTTATGTCCCTAATAAACTTTATGTGAATGTAATAACTTCAATTTGATGTATAACCTGCTTTTTGCCTTACTGTAGATTGAAATAGCAGATTTTATTAAATATACGAGTTTCTATTCCTGGTTTTTAATGTTTTGAATTCATGGAAATTTCATTTTCAAATTCAAAGTATTGGAAGGAATTATTGTAAATCATTTTGTATAACCTATGTCTAATGTTTAAGAATTTTTGGTGCCTATTGTTATTCCTCATTCTACATTTTTTTTTAGTTCATGCGCAAAACGGAGCACAAAGTTTTTTTGCCCCTGTCACTCCTCCATCTCCCACAGTTGGTGATCTCGGTAAGTTTGGAAATCTGTCAGTCGGCCTTTCTACGGGTGCTGCTGCCACCAGTATTCCTCTGTATGAGTTAAAGGTCAGGGATAACTATTCCGTGAATTTGCAACTTAATTACAGCACTAATGGGGTGATTGTAGATCATATGCCTGGCAATGTAGGTACAGACTGGTCGTTGACTGGTGAATGCGCTATCCGGAGAGCGGTATTTGATGATCCAGATGAGCTTTCTCACGACTACACCCATATGCTGGACGGGGGCGTGAAGTTAGATTCATTAAATAAATTGATCTATAATGGAAGAGCGTTGGGCGTTGATGTACAGGCGGACCTATTTACACTGATCTCACCCAATTTCGCAGGTAGATTTTATTTGCAGGGCGATTCCGGGGTTTTCATCAATAAGAATACTTCCTTTAAGGTGAAACGAATTCCATTATACGGATTTAAAGTAACGGATGGAAAAGGGAACGTTCTTTATTATGGTGGCAGCTATATAGAAAAGACCACCACTAGAACCACTTGTATTGATCAGGCAGAGTATCCTGAACCAAGCACTAACATCACCGGATGGTTTTTGGATAAAGTCATTACACCCTACAAAGATTCTATTCTGTTTAAGTATGATGACCTAAACTACTCTTACACAAGCGGAACGCGGATTCAGACCATTAACAATACTTTGAATGTAGCAACAGGTACTAACTGTAATTGTCCGCAGGTAAGTAATAATACATGTAAGACTAACTCATCTGTATTTACTTTTTTCCTACGTGAAATAAAAACAAATGCTAATGTATCTCTGAAGTTCAGAGATGCTTTCCGGGCGGATAATTTTGCAGACCGCATATTGGCGGGAGTTGATGTTTACAGCTATTCAGCTGGAAAGGATTCATTGATAAAATCGATTAACCTATCATATTCTTATGGCAATAAAAAGCGTCGACCTTTCCTGACTAGGGTCGGTATTTATTCCGGCACCAGAAATGATAGTATGGTGTATCGAATGGATTATAATAATATATCTCAATTCCCTGATATGCAGGATATGCAAACAGATGGCTGGGGCTATTATAATGCAAAGAATCCAGCATCCGTGGATGTCAATCCTGTGGTATCTTATTATGGTACCCTGTCTAAAATTTATTATCCTACTGGTGGATACGACACTATTGCCTATGAAACCAATACGCGATATGCTACCGAAACATATACGAAACAACTTCCTATTGGTTTGTTTACCGGTTATGGTACAGGAGATCACACATCTATAACCTATTCGAATACAGTCACTATCAATAAAAATGACGGAAATATTGAGGTGTCCGGTTATACCCAATATAAATCTGCTGGTGGACCTACCCCTAGCCTTAATAAAATGTGGGTGCAGGTGTTAGACCATGCTTCTGGTTCTGTGTTGAAGAATATAATAGTAGAGCCATCCACTACGTCTCCATTCAGAACTGATTTAAACAGAACAATCATTTCAACGAATAGTTGGTTTACCTCAGGAGATACGAAGACTATAGATGTGCAGATGCTTGCTTTTGGAGAGGATGAATATGGTGAGGCTGTTTTTTATCAGAACAAGCTGATTGATACATCCTATAATATTCCTATTGGTGGCGTCAGGGTGAAAACAGTGACGAGTGTAAGAAGTAATAATTCACCAATTGTTAAATCATATGGATACAATTCCCTGGTAACAAACCATTCCACCGGTAGATTGGTTATTGATCCTGATTTTGTGGATGAAATTACCACCAGGCGGTTTTGTTCTACACCTGTATCTGCTATCTGTTATGTAAAACAGACATTTAATAAGTCGCTGGCGAATTTGTTTAGTTATTCTCAGGCACCTGTGTATTATGAAAGTGTCATCGAGCGGATAGGAGAAAAGGGAGAGAACGGTTACATTCAACACGAATTTGATCTTAGTCTACCAACGCCGGGTATGAATATTGTGATTAGCGAGGTATTTAGCACGCCAACCAACTCCATAATGGAGGCCCCTTTTACTTTAATTCGCGATCAGATAGCTGTTGAAAAAAAGACTAGTTATTTCAAAAGGGTGGGTGGTGCCTACGAAATGGTTAAAGCCGTAGAGAATACTTACACTATTCTAAATAGTACAAAACGATATGGATATACATTCAGACAACGGGTATTTCCATTTATTGAGATCTACGATTACATATACGGCAACTACGATGTCTATCAATATTACCTTCAATCTTCTTGGTTTGGGCTAACCAAAACCCTTGAAACAAATTATTCAGATAATGGTGCACTTCAGAATAGCACCAGTTATTATTATGATCAGTTACCTCTTAATAATAATATCAATAGGATATATGCGATCAATAGTAAAGGAGATACGTTAAAAAAAATAATAAAGTATCCGACCTCGTACCTGGGCCAGGCTGTATATGACTCTATGGTGGCGAGAAATATGATTGATATTCCTATTAGCCAGGAGCAATATAGCAATGGTCAATTCATAAGCCAGTCACTGGCCAACTTTAAGTTCAATACGACTAACAAAGACATGGTCGTTGTTTCTGGTGTTCAGGCTAAGCAAGATACTGGTCCGCTCGAAGAGCGTGTGCATTTTGAAAGGTATGATGCCTGGGGCAATGTATTGGAGAGATCAAAAACTGGTGATATTACAACGGTATACCTATGGGGATATAATCATCAATACCCTGTCTGTGCAGTAATAGGTACTGATTACAACGCGGTGGCGGCTACAGTGAGCCAGAGTAAACTGGATAATCCTTCTGGCAATGCGGAGTTACTGAAAGAACTGGATAAAGTTAGGATAGCCTTAACTAGCCCTGTCGTGCAGGTGAGCACGTTCTCCTATATTCCTGCGGTGGGTGTGACCAGTGAAACAAATCCTAATGGAATTATCACGAAGTATGAGTATGATAATTTAAGTAAACTTGCTGTTGTACGTGATCCAAGTGATTACATATTAAAGCAATATGTGTACCGGTATGCATCACCGGATCTGATCTTTACAGGTGGTAGGTATACAAATGCTGAGAAATCTAGAGCGTTTACAAAAGATGATTGTATTGGTGGAGTTTCATCGCCTGTTACTTATGTAATTCCTGCAGGCAAGTATTTTTCTGATGTAAGTCAGGCACAGGCAGATAGTCTGGCAGAAGATGAGCTGACGAAGAATGGCTTGCAGTATGCGAGAGATATAGGTACATGTGAATATGGAAATAGCGTTCAGAGCCAGGATATCGCAAAAACAGACTGTTCCGAAGGTGGAGCACCGTCAACAGTTACTTATACTGTTGCAGAAAATAAATATCATTCATTTATCAGTCTGTCTGATGCGAATAATAAAGCGATTGCAGAAATTGATTCTGCGGGTACTGCCTATGCTAATAAGAACGGTACTTGTACATTCAGCAATAAATTGGTCGACCAGTCATTTACGAAAGCCTGTCCGTCTGATGGCACTGGTAGCGCGGTGAATTACGCAGTTGCAGCAGGTAAGTATACCTCTCAGATCAGTCAGGCAGATGCCGATGCTAAAGCAGCGGCTGATATTGCTGCAAATGGACAAAAAAATGCCGATGATAAAGGACATTGTGTATTTACCAATACAACGCAGAGCAAGACATTTAAGAAACAGGATTGTGTGGGTGCAGTAGGTTCTGAAGTAACACTGACGCTTGCTCCGGGGTCATTTTATTCATGGATTAGTACGCAGGATGCGAATGATACTGCGCTGGCATATATTGACAGAAACGGGCAGGCTAATGCCAACCAGAAAGGTTATTGTACCTGGTCTAATGTGTATGTGTCAAGATGTGGCTCTAAGTCATGTACGAATGGTTATACCGGTTCTTCGGTTTGTTACCCGGTAGCGGCAGGTACCTATACCTCCACAATTAGCCAATCCGATGCTGATGCGAAGGCAACAGCTGATCTGGATGCAAATACCGCAGCTTATATCGAAAGCCATAGTCAGTGTGTATGTACCGGAGAGAATAAAAAAGTGATTAACGGGAAATGTGTAGCAGGGGTAAAAGTATATAGTGGTGGAAGCAAGGTTGGTAATACATATATCTGTGTGTATCATTATGAATGGACGGATGGTACTATCAGTCCTAACTATAATGAAAGCTCCAGTAGCCCTTGTCCCACAACACCACTTTGATTAACCCTTTTGAATTCATTTTATGAAATATAGAATTATTAGAACCTTTATATTTTTGATTGCGCTGTTAGCCTATTTCTTTCAGGCAACAATTGCTCAGAATATTCCGGATCCCGTAGCAAAAATAGAGGGCGTTCCGCTGCCTTTGCCGGCACCGTATCCAGTAGTTCCGCTAAATTATATATATACCTGGACACCGAGTATTAAAACGACAGATAAAGGATATGTAACCGCAGTGAATAGAACGGTGGCAGAGGTTAAGCAGTCCGTATCCTATTTTGATGATTTTGGAAATTTGCTTCAAAAGGTATCGAAAGGCGTTTCGCCGAATGGTAATGATGCCGTAGTGCCGTTTATTACTGATTCTTTTGGTCGTACGCAGCTGAGTTATCTACCTTATATTCAGTCGGAAGGCAATAGGAATGACGGAAAGTTTAAGAATAATCCATTTGCAAGTCAGAAAGCATTTTATTCGGATGCTACCCTGAATCCAGGTTCTGTCGGGGAGAGTGTTTATTACAGTAAAACTGAGTTCGAATCATCTCCTTTAGACAGACCGGTCAATTCTTACGGTGTTGGTAATGCCTGGGCGAAGAATGATGTAAATACGGTGGAGCGAGGGGGGAACCATGGGGCGAATTTTCAGTATCTGGTAAATACTGCTGATGACTCAGTGATTATATGGAAAATGAATGGCGTGATGCCAGTCAATTCCGGGTATTACGCGACAGGGCAGCTGTCGAAAACTTTGACAACTGATCCTGTGGGAAGAAAATCTTTATATTATAAGGATAAAAGTGGAAGAATTATTCTAGAAAGAGAACAGTTAAGTGGTCTTGCAGGAAAAGGCCATGTGGAATGGGCAAATACCTATTTCGTATTTGACGATCCTGGAAATCTGAGAGTAGTTGTGCCGCCGTTGGCAGTTGCTGCTGTGTTGGTTCGTAAAATGACAATGCTGCCGAGAATATTGGATCAGTTATGTTTTCAATATCAATATGATTATCGTAACCGGCAGATCATTTCCAAGACACCAGGTGTTGGTGCTAACTGCATGGTATATGATACGAGGGATAGGCTTGCATTTTCTCAGAATGCGGAGCAGAGAAGAAAGAGTATTCCAGAATGGCTTGCTATCTTCTATGATAATAGCAACAGGAGGCTAATGACGGCTATTTATAAGTCGGCATCATCTAGAGAAGTACTACAGAATAGCATCAATACAGCAACGGGGAGTCAGACACTTCATTTTGGTGTGCCTGCTGATCTGGTTGTTGATACTTATGATGGAAGTAAATCGATAGTTGCTACAAATAGTGTTTCCATAGTACCTGAGTTTACTTCCCCAAATAGTGCTGAGTTATCAGTTTATACAGACCCATCATTGGCTGTGCCAGATACCAATACGGTTGTTACGAATAGCTTGCCTGGAATTAATTCAGGCGATCTTTATCCTCTTACCTATTACTATTACGATAATTATAACTATTCCGGAAGTTTAGCATTTGTACCTGGTGAGGTATCGAAATTAAGTGCTGGTGATAATGCCAATGCTGAGAATACGCCATCTACCCCAACGGTAGCTGTAAAAGGTCATTTGACCGGAACGAAGATAAGAGTATTGGATACAGATGAATGGCTAACGACCAGTATTTATTATGATAGCAGAGAAAGAATCATACAACAAGTTTTCCAAAACAGGTTGGGAGGAGTTGACGTTGGAACGGTTTTGTATGATTTTAATAATAAAATACTTTGTAATACACGCCGCCATAGCAATCCTAAAAGTACATTGTCCCCCGAAGTGAATACGCTGACATTATTCTCCTACGATCATATCGGGCGTGTAACAGCAATTACGAATAGACTGAATGGAGGTGAGTATAAGGTTCTTGCAAGGTACGTTTATGGTGAATTGGGGCATCGGGTGAATAAATATTTAGGAAGTAATGACGAAAGCAAGGCGATTGATATAGATGATTATGAATATAATATTAACGGTTGGTTACAGGGTATCAATAAGAAGTTTGTAAATGAACCTGATATATATTCCAGATGGTTTGGCGAGGAAATTAGCTTTGACAACGGTTTTAAATTAAATCAATATAATGGCAATATTGCTGGTGTTAAGTGGAAGTCAGGTTCTGATAAGATAAGTCGCGCTTATGGTTATAATTACGATTTTTTAAATCGTTTGTCCGGGGGGGATTTCAGTCAGCAAAAAACAGCTGGCAGCGCCTGGGATAAAATCGAGACTGATTTTTCCTTGTCTGATATAACGTATGATGTAAATGGTAACATTCTTTCCATGAGCCAGACAGGAATGAATGGAACAACGCCGATAAAAATAGATGATCTAAAGTATCAATATGATTCTGTTTCTAATAGATTACTAAGTATTGTAGATACATGCAAAACAGGCACTATTAAGCTGGGGGATTTCCAAGATGGAGGGAAAACGGCAATTGATTATGAGTATGATTCTTTAGGCAATATATTGATCGACCGTAATAGGGGAGTTGAAATAGTTTATAATGACTATAATCTACCATCTATAGTACATGTATACGGTAAGGGAACGATAGCATATGACTACGATGCAAAAGGAGTTAAATTAAGGAAAACAATTATTGATAGTACTTTCAGCCCGGTTAAGAATATAACCTTTGATTATGTCGGACCTTTCGTTTACAAACGGGATTCGCTGCAATACTTTGCCAATGAAGAAGGTAGGGTAAGGGCCATATATGATTCCGGCCAGGCAGTTAAGTATGTTTATGATTATTTTATCAGAGATCATTTAGGCAGTGTAAGAACGGTTCTGACTCAGGAATCAGATACTAGTAATTATGCTGCTACAATGGAGATAGGAAATAATGCGGTTGAAAATGCATTATTTAATAACATCGATAATACGCGAAAGACAAAATCAAGCATCGTTGGATATCCTGTGGATGGTACAACCTCTCCGAATGATTATGTAGCTGCCTTAAATTATAATCATGGGTTAGGAAATAGTATTGGACCTTCTATTATTCTGCGGGTGATGGCGGGAGATACGATCCGGGGAGCGGTTAAAGCATTTTACAAGGACCCAGCGGCAAGCATAGCTGGTGATGGACTTGAAAATATTTTTATGGCACTGATTTCGTCCCTAACCACAGGGGGAACTGGGGGGAGCGTTCATAATGTAAATTCTGTTTTATCCGGAATTGGCGATTCTTTTACTTCTACAGATTTTCAGCAGTTACGGCAGAAGAATTCAAATGAGAACTTGACGGATAAACCGAAAGCATTTTTGAATTATGTGTTGTTTGATGATCAGTTTAAAATGGTCGATGAAAATAGTGGGATTGTACAGGTTAAAGGAAATCCTAATGAGCTACAAGATTTGAAAATGGATATGATGAAGGTGGAAAAGACGGGATTCCTATACATTTATACCAGCAATGAAAGTAATGAAGACGTTTATTTTGACAACTTAATAATTTCCCATACAAGTGGTCCTCTTTTAGAAAATACGCATTATTATCCATTTGGGTTAAAGATGGAGTCTATTTCTTCAATGGCATTAAAGGGGAATCGTTATCCCATTAATAAATCCGCGTTTACAGGTTCAGAGCTGGAAGCTCAGAATTTTGGTGATGGCTCTGGCTTAGAATGGTATAATATGGATGTGAGGAATTATGATGTTCAGTTAGGCCGATGGTTACAGGTTGATC
>Ga0316604_10001163_pt1 | contig 24753 bp, 26 predicted proteins | sample OWC_soil_day20_C_FD_207650 | JGI IMG/M metagenome (GOLD analysis project Ga0316604, IMG submission 207650) | Wetland soil microbial communities from Old Woman Creek delta, Ohio, United States - OWC_soil_day20_CT | ecosystem: Environmental > Terrestrial > Soil > Wetlands | place: USA: Ohio...
CGGAGACTCAGGGCCGAACAGAGCAATCGCCACCGCCACCGACAATTCAAAAAAATCTGAGGCCGCAATCAACGAGGCTGGTGCCGCTATGTTGTGGGGCTGCTTCATCCATCTGCATAACAGATAAGTGAAGTTGGCGGAAATCACGTTTTGTAAAATCAGAGGAACGGCAATCAGCAAGACGTACACTGGCTGTTCTAAGATAATGTCGCCCTGGAAAGAAAAGATAATGACCAGGGTGAGAAGCAATCCTAAAGTCGTAATACCGTCAAACTTGGGAACAAATTTTTCGTTGAAATACTGTTCGCCCTTTTCCCTGATCATCAGGAATCGCGTGAGCGCGCCGCCGACCAACGGAACTACCACAAATAAAAGGATGGAAAAGGCAAGCGTATCCCACGGAATATAAACATCATTCACGCCGAGCAATAACCGCACCAGTGGTACAAACAGCACGAGAATCAGCAGATCATTGACCGAAACCTGCACAAGCGTATGCGCCGGGTCTCCTTTTGTAAGATTGCTCCACACAAATACCATAGCGGTGCAGGGCGCGGTTCCCAATAATACGGCTCCTGTCACGAAATTCTGTGCCATATCCGCCGGAAGGAACGCCCCAAAAATAACTTTGAGAAACAAGGTTGCCAGCCCAAACATGAGGAAAGGCTTGATGACCCAACTGCTGCCGCTAGATATGAGGATACCCGAAGGGTGCTTTCCTACATTTTTAATAGCCTGAAAATCAATCTTCATCATCATGGGGTAGATCATAATCCAAATCAGGGCAGCGATGGGGAGATTCTGACCCGCGAATTCGAACTTCTCCAAAGCCGAGGGGATACCCGGCAGGAATTTCCCGATCAGAATCCCCCCTGCCATACACAGCAAAACCCAGATGGTCAGATATTGTTCAAAAAAACCGATCCCTTGCGTTTTTTGTTTACTCATGTTGCGTTGCCTTCCTTGCAAATGCAGTTTTCTTTATCGGAAGTAAGCTCGCAGAAAAACTGCTTTGTCTTGCTGACGGTATCCGCATCCAGCGAGTAGTACGTCCATTTGCCCTTCTCTCTTCCTTTGACAAGCCCGCACTCACACAGAAGCTTCATGTGATGAGACAGCGTGGATTGAGACAGTTCAAACTTCTCCAAAATCATACAGGCGCAAAGTTCACCGCAGGAGAGCATATCCACAATCATAGCCCTCTTGGGATCACCCAGCGCCTTGAATACTTTGGTATGTTCCAGATACTTTCCCATATTGGCACCTCAAATCTAAATAAATCGATATGATAATCATATATATCAAATCGAAAAATGTCAATATAAAAATAGCGCCACGGGACTCATCCCAGGCACTTTATCATATGTTTTAAGTTCATTCCGTCCGTGAGAGGAGGAAGTTTTCCATCGACCAACGATTTAGACGGATCACCAGACGAACGCATATTCCGCATTAGGCAGGATCGGATGTAACCGACGCATCCGATCCTACTTGAGCCTTATTACGATTCCTGTCACCATGCTGCGGGGAGACAATGATCCTGACAGTATGGCAGAGCGTCCGCATGTGTCGAGCGGAGGACATCATAGGACAATCTGATAACGCTGTATCCATTAGGACAGCAGCAGCTTATCGTCAGCCTCATTGCTGCCGCTGACCTTAGAAAATTGCTCCAGCAGTTCCTCCACGGTCAGTTTTTTCTTATTCTCACCAGAGATATCTATTACAATCCGGCCTTCATACATCATGATCAGCCGACTGCCATGGGCAATGGCATCTCTCATGTTGTGAGTCACCATCATTGTGGTCAGATTGTACTCCTCCACAATACGATCGGATAATTCCAGCACCTTAGCGGCAGTTTTGGGATCCAAGGCCGCCGTGTGCTCATCCAGCAGAAGCAGCTTTGGCTTTTGCAGCGTGGCCATCAACAGCGTCAGCGCCTGACGCTGACCGCCGGAGAGCAGCCCCACCTTGGACGTCAGCCGCCGCTCAAGCCCCAAATCCAGGCTTTCCAGCAGGCTCTTGTACCGCTCCCGTTCTTTACCGGAAATACCCCATTTTAATCCTCTGCGCTGCCCTCTGCGGTAAGCCAGAGCCAAATTTTCCTCGATACCCATATTCCCCGCGGTACCCATCATAGGATCCTGGAACACCCTGCCAACATAGGTTGCCCGCCGATATTCCGGCAAACGGGTCACATCGGTTTCGTCAATGACAATGCTGCCGCCGTCGATGGGAAATACTCCTGCTACCGCGTTGAGCAGGGTGGATTTCCCCGCACCGTTGCCGCCTATGACAGTGACAAATTCCCCTTCCTTCAACGCCAGGTTCACACCGTTGAGGGCAACCTTTTCGTTCACGGTTCCGGGGTTAAAAATCTTTATCGCGTCCTTAACTTCAAGCACGGAAATCCCCCCCTTTCACCACAGGCTTTCGAATCTTGCCTTTTAAATAGGGAACCGACAAGAACAGTGCCACTACCAGTGCCGTCAGCAGCTTGAGATCGGTTGTCTCCAGCCCCAATTGCAGCACAATGGTAATGACGATGTAATAGATCATGGCACCGAACACCACACCCAGCAGCCGAAGGGCAAAATTGCGGAACACCCAGCTGAACAGTACATCACCGATGATGACGGCGGCAAGGCCGATCACGATGGCGCCCCGTCCCATATTGATATCGGAATTGCCCTGATATTGAGCTAAAAGTCCTCCCGCCAAAGCCACCATGCCGTTGGAGAGCATCAGGCACAGCACCTTTTGAAAGCCGGTGTTGATGCCCTGAGCCCGGGCCATATTGAGGTTATCACCAGTTGCACGTATGCTGTTGCCCACCTCTGTGCCAAAAAACCAGTACAGCAGTCCGACCAACACCACCACGAACAGCCCCAGTGTCACAAAGAGCGTAACCGGATTTTCAGAGAGAAAACGTGAACTGACTATTAGATCATATTTATCTACGCTGATGGCCTGATTAGATTTCCCCATAATCCGGATATTAACGGAGTAGAGGGCAAGCTGCGTAAGAATTCCTGACAGGATGGGCGGAATGCCCAGTGCGGTATGGAACAGGCCGGTGACAAGCCCCGCCAATAATCCGGCACCAAAGGCGCAGAGCAGCGCCACGGACGGATTCACTCCGGACAACATGAGCATCACAGCCACCGAGCCGCCGGTACACAGGCTCCCGTCCACAGTGAGATCCGCAAAATCCAGGATCTTATAAGTCAAAAACACCCCGACGGCCATAATACCCCAGATTGTGCCCTGTGCCACGGCTCCTTCCATTGCACCCAGCAGGGACAGAAGATTCATCGCAACATTCCCCCATTTATAGTGCTCCCGGCCGCAGGTCTTTTTTGAGTCCGCTGAGAGCGTTTGTATCAGTAAATAGCCCTAAAAGCAGCGACAATCTTCTTGCCGCTGCTTTTAGACATTATAATTGAATTTTAGTTAGCCGTCAACGGAAATTGCAGTTAAATCATCGGGAATGGTCCAGCCAATGGATTCGGCAATCTCGGCATTATACTCCCGGGTGGTTTCACCTGCATACTCAATGGGCATTTCGGCAGGGTTCGTGCCGTTTACTAAGATCTCATAGGCCATCTCGCCGGTGGTGTAGCCCAGGTCGTAATAGCTGATGGACAAGGTGGCAAGGCCGCCCTGAGCACACATATTCTCCTCACCGCAGATCACGGGCATTTTTGCGGGTACGGTGATGTTCTTCACAAGTTCCATGTTATCCGCCATGGTGTTATCGGTAGGAATATAAATGGCGTCTACCTCGGCAACTGCCTTGGTTACCACGGACTGAATATCGTTGGAGTCCGCCACGGTATAGACATTAACGGTGATTCCGCTTTCCTCCAGATAGGACTGTGCCTTCTCCGCCTGATACACAGAATTGGCCTCACTGGAACAGTACACGATACCCACGGTCTTGGCATCGGGACAAAGCTCTGTCAAAAGTTCAATCTGCTGGTCAATGGGAGCCAAATCGGATGTTCCGGTCACATTGCCTCCAGGCGCATCATTGGAATCCACGACTCCGGCGGTAACATAATCAGTGACTGAGGTGCCCACGATGGGAATGGTGCCTGTGGCGGCAGCGGCAGCCTGCAGCGCCGTGGTGGCGTTTGCCATGATCAAATCCACACCGTCTGTGACAAACTTAGTGGCGATCGTGGAGCAGTTGGTGCTTTCACCCTGGGCGTTCTGGTAGTCAAATACCACATTGTCCTCACCCAGCTTGTCAATCAATGCCTGCTTAAACCCTTCTGTGGCGGCGTCCAGAGCTTCGTGCTCCACCAGCTGAAGAATTCCGACATGATAGACAGTTCCCGTGGTTTCCGTACTCCCGGTTTCCCCGGTGCTCTCGGCTGCGGACGAGCCGGTGGAGCTGTCGCCGCTTTGGCTGCCGGAGCAGGCAGCCAGCGCCAGCACCATGGCGGCCGCCATGATCAGCGCAAGAACTTGAGACAGTTTCTTCATTTTATGTTCCTCCTAAAGATTGATACCCTGCGTATTACGCCAGTTTCGGTTCTGAGCCGAAACCCGTCCCGGCATTTCATCGACCTTCACGGAACGCACCGGAGCTTATCTACCAGGGCACAGTAATGAAAAAAGCGCCTAACGGCGTTTTTCTCTGCGCAAAATTATAACATAAAAAAAATAAAAGTCAATTGCGTACGCTAACACCCCTGCTGCGGTTAGGCGAAAAACGGGAGTACCCATCTCAAGCTTCCAAGCTACATGGTCATTTTCTGAATTCATCCGTTGCGTTATGAATTACCAGCGAATCGATATTTTGACTGCAATTGTACCAAAGCTAAATCAAAACTTTTTAATATGGAAACCTTAATTTTAAATAATATATGAACATATTTTAAAATTAATCCCGAATTAATCTTTTCTCCATATATTTTTTTCATGAGCTTTCTATAGGTCATTGCCCGTTCCTATAAAAACAATTTGTAGGAACGGCTGCGTACCGAAACTGTACGTAAAAAATTAAGAAATGAGGATTACTATGCGAAAAATACCCGAAATTACAGCTCTCTTCTGGATCATGAAAATTTTTGCCACCACGCTTGGGGAGACAGGCGGAGATCTGGTAGCTCAGACAATGAATCTGGGTTATGGAACCAGCGCTATTATCTTTATCGGATTTTTTGCCTTGGTGGTAGCGTTTCAGCTCACTGCAAAAAAATATCGTCCCTGGCTGTATTGGACTGTTATCTTGGCAACCAGTACATCAGGGACAGTCATGTCTGATTTTATGGATCGGACGCTTGAACTTGGTTATGCAACGGGATCACTGATTCTGATCTCCATTCTCCTGCTCATCTTTGTGGCTTGGTATTTTAGCGGAGAGTCGCTTAACGTAAATCAAGTGAAAACATTAAAAACTGAGATTCTGTTTTGGACCGCAATTTTATTCTCGAATACCCTTGGTACCGCACTGGGCGATTTTATTTCTGACAGCTCCGGTTTGGGCTTTTTAGGCGGCACTTTGCTGATTACAGGACTGCTTGCCTTCATTTTGCTTGCGAGATACTTTACAAAAATCTCAACTGTTTTCCTGTTCTGGGCAGCCTTTGTTTTGACCCGCCCCTTCGGCGCGACGATGGGGGACTATCTATGGAAATCCCAAGCAAAAGGCGGACTTGGTCTTGGCTCTTTGGGAACATCCGCGGTACTCGCATGCGGGCTTATCATTTTGGTAATATACTCAACTCTGCAGCCCAAACTGAAAGAAAAAACGAATCAACAAATACTGAGTGACCGGTAAGCACAAACTAAACATACAAAGAGGAGTCATTGTACAACGCACAATGACTCCTCTTTGTATGAAAAAATATGCTGTACTGAACCGCAAACGATATATTTCGAAATAAATCATGGCCAAAGTAATTGCAAAATACAAATGAAAAATCCTTGAGCTTATGATTCTGATTGAGCGCTGCTGCTATTTTGTATCGCATGAAATTGCACTTCAAATTGACTTCCCTTCGTAATTTCGCTTGAGACACAAACGGTTCCGCCATGAAGCTCGGCAATCCACTTGACAATGGATAATCCAAGACCGGGACTTGCATCAATTCTGGACGGATCAGCCTTAAAGAACCTATCCCATATTTTTGGAAGGTTTTCGCGTGAGATGCCAATACCGGTATCCTCTACCCTGAAACGAATTATGTTATGATTCTGGGTCAATGTTACGTTGATAGTTCCGCCGGGGCAATTATATTTGATCGCATTGTCAATCAGATTGATCATCAATCTCATAAAGAGCGTCTGATCGGCGAACATCATGATTCCTTGATCAATTTTACTGTTAACATGTAATCCCAGCGCGTTTGCTTTCTCAGACATCTCATCTACAATGGCTATGGCCAGAATGCTGATGTCTAGTAATTCCATTTCATGTTGAAAGTCTCCATCATGACTGCGCGCCAGCATAAGCAACTGAGAAATCATCAGGCTCATCTTTTTGCTTTCCCGCAGAATGGTCTGAAGCGTTTCCTGATATTCAGTGCTGGTTCTGTTGGCCATTAACGCTTCTTCGGCATTAACTATAATTGCCGCGGTAGGCGTTCTAAGTTCATGGGAAACGTCGGAGGAAAAACGTTTTTCCCGTGTAAAGGAATCCTCAAGACGATCCAGCATATCATCAAAGGTTTCAGCCAGCATTCCAACCTCATCCTTTGGTCCAGTGAATTGAAGTCTGTTTGATAAATCATGCTGTCCAATTTGTTTTGCCGTGTTTGTAATTTGGCTGATGGGAGATAACGCCCGCCGGGCAATGAAAAACCCTCCCAGCAATGCGATGATCAAATATAGCGGCAGGATGATCATAAAAATAATCCGAAGATTTTGTAAGGTTTGTTCAATGGCGCCTGTGGATTGCACCAGCCGGATCCAACCGAGGTTTTGTCCTTTTTCAGTCAGCTGATAATCACAGACAAGCCAGTCATGTTCATCGCCTGCTGCTTTGTATATATCCCCATATTGAGGAATCGCTTGCAGCTCAAAGCCTTGGGGGAGTTTTCCGGTAAGCAGTTGATTCTCTTCTGAATAGACGGTAACATATGTCCCGGATTCAACAAGGTCCAGATCGTCATCTAGTTGGATGGCATTATTTTCGTATTCCAGTGATTCGGCGGTGGTCTCCAATTGCGATTGCAGCAGCGTCTTGGCGTCGCTGTACATATAACCCGAAAATGTGACATAGATCAAAGGGAAAATAATGCACAGAAGAACAGACAGCAGCACCGCATACCAAAGCATAATTTTCCATTTTATCGTCAATTTCTTCATTCCGGTTCCTTTATGCTATAACCGCTGCCACGGATGGTTGTAATGAGTTTTTGTTCAAAACCATCATCAATCTTTGACCTTAAGTAGCGGATATAAACATCCACAATGTTTGATGAACAGTCAAAGTCGTAATTCCAGACATGCTCAATAATCTGATCTCTTTTTAAAATACAATTTTTGTTGCGCAGTAAATACTCCAGAATCGCAAATTCCTTGCTTTTGAGTTCAATATTTTTTCCAGCGCGCGCAACCTCATGAGTGGAAACGTTAACGCTCAGATCGGCAACGCGCAGCATATTGGTTCGCTCCGTTCCTTGCCTTCTGAGCAAAACCCGAAGTCTTGCCTGAAGCTCATCCAAGGAAAAAGGCTTAATTAAATAATCATCCGCACCAGAATCCAAACCCTTGACCCGATCCTCCACAGACGCTTTTGCTGTCAGGAGTAAAACCGGAGTCTGTCTTCCATTTTTACGCATTTCACTGAGGACGGAAATGCCGTCCCGCCCCGGCAGCATGATATCCAATATAATACAGTCATATTCAGTCAGTGCAATAAACGTTTGCGCTTCCAACCCGTTTTCACAGATATCCACACAATATCCGGCCTCACGCAGACTTTTAGCAGTTGCGTTCAAGATAGCTCTGTGATCCTCAACCAATAAAATCCGCACATGAAATCCCGCCTTTTCTACGATTTGTCTGTCATTATAAAAAAAGCACATTAACGCTGCATTAATTTGAATACTGTATTTTTAATCGTAAAATTGAAACATTAGAAAACCCACGGACTTCGCGTCCTGAATTTTTTCGCGAATTATAAAAGACAAGATGAGCTTTCCCTATTGCTCAGGTACCACCGCAAAAAACACCAGGTTCTCATTGCTGTCATTGATTAAACTATGTGAATGGCCTTTCGGACAATAATGACATATCCCTGCCTTCACTTCTTCAGTATCGCCATCATAAAGTACTTTTCCCTGACCATAAATGATATAAATAATTTCACTGCTTGTTTCGTGTGTATGAAGGCCAATGGAAGCTCCCGGTTTCAACTTGCCATACATAATTTTTCCATTTTCATCAGAGAACATTCTTGCAACAGTTTCATTTTGGCCGCCACGGAAATTTTTAATTGTAACTTCAGGCATCGCTTCAAAATCAATAATCATATTTCTTCTCCTAAATAAACAAAATACTCTCCATCAGGACAGGGGATTCACAACCACACCCCACATGCTTATTAAATCCGCTGCCTGAGACATATTGATCACGGCTCCTTTTAATTCCACAGGCGGCATGGAAACCGTTGGCATACTGAAATCAGTTTCGGTAAAATCTATGGCTGTCAGAGCGGTCTTAAGGAAGTTGTTTTTGATCAATTTGGAACCCCTTGCCGTAAACTTTTTTAATTTTGCTTCGGTGATTGAGACCTCGGTCAGATCACTGTGATCAAACAAAACATCAGACATCTTTGTTTTGTCAAACGACGCGTATTGAAAATTGGATTGTTCAACTGCGGTTTGTTTGATGATGGTATGGCTCATATCGACGCCGATACATTTGCAGCAAAAGAATTGACACCGTTCAAAATAAGTATCTGTAAATTTGCTGTTCGAAAAATCGCAGGAATAAAATACAACATCAACAAAGCTTGCATTTTTAAACGCGCAACGATGAAACATGCAATCCTTTAAAACGCTTTCCCGCATTTCAAGCTTGCCAAAATCCATATCCTGCATTTGTTCGGAATCAAGTTCTATGGCTGAAACAGTGCTTTCGTCTGACAGATACTCCTGCACGTAAGATGAAAAATGCTTAACCTGGTGCAGCTCTTTCGGTATTTGTGGTCTGATCATTAAGATTCCTCTTCCAATTGATATTCTGTTCGAATTAATTTGAATTACTTGGTACAAATAAAATGTGAATTTCATTAAATCAATAAAATTTCGGGTTATGCTCATAATAAAAATTATAGATATACGATTTTTGCAGCAATGTTTACACAAAATATGCGATCATGCTCAACAAACAATCACGTATTTTGTTAAAGATAATATAATAAAAACAACAAGTGTGCAAGAAATTTATACATCACTTCCGTATTGCAGAAAGTTTAAAACAGCCTGATCAGTATATGCCGATCAGGCTGTTTTGAACTGTAACCCGTTTACTCAATGATATGATCCCGTAGGCATTGGATGTGCCGGGAAATCGCATCCTGCAGCATATCCAGATCCTTTTTCGCAATTGCATCCACCATAATTTTATGCTCTTTCTGCGCGTTCCGGCTAAATTCAATGTGCTTGTTGCCGCTGTGAAACGCGGCGCGGTCGGTAATATTATTTAATGTAACCGTCATCATCTTGAGAATTTCATTGTTTGAACAGTCGGCCATCGCCAAATGAAACTGAGCATCCTCCGCCGCAAAGGCAGTTTTATCCCCGATGACGTCATCCATCCTCCGATAAATTCCCCGCAGCTGCCTGACCTGTTGTTCAGTGGCGTGCTCAATGGTCGGTTTAGCCAGCGCCATCTCAATGGCCTCGCGGGCGTCAATAATATCCTTCTGCTTAAACCCTCTGGAGTCCAATACTTCCTCCATTCTGGTTCGCAGAGACTCACTTCCGGGCGCACTGACGTAATTGCCTTTCCCGGTTACCACACGGACAAGTCCTTTTTCAGAAAGAACCTTCAGTGCCTCCCTTACCACATTCCGGCCTACACCATATTGCTCAGCCAGTTCCCGCTCCGACGGCAATTTTTGATCCGTTCTCAACTCTCCGGCCTTGATCTTTTCCATCAACTCGTCGGCTATGGTAAGGTATAGAACCTGGCTGTTGGACACGAAAACTCCTCCTTTTAAATAAACCCGCGGTAGGGCTGCTGTGTCACCGCGTTTTTAAGCCAGCGGATCAGCGTCGTAAAATCAAATACCGGCACGCCGCATGCGGCCTGCACCGCCCAGGCGTAGGGAGGCATGTCGCTGCACTCCAGCAAAATGGCGCCGACGTTTTCCTCCATGCAGGAACGTGCTTTCGATACAACCTCCCGCTCCACCTTCCCGTTGTCAAAGCTTCCACGCCCTTCCAGAATACAAGAAAACTCCGGCTCGTGCCTGAGATCGCAGATCACCAGACGGCTTCGATCCCATACGCCGCACTGTGCCAGCAATGCGTCCGACAGAGAGGACGCATCCGCCGTCAGCACTCCAAGCTTCTGATCCGGTTTGAGCAGCGGAAGGATGGAGTTAATCTGCATCAGGCTGGAAAGCGCCACAGGCACATCCAGCCGCCTCGCCAGAACCTCCTGATAGTTTCCAAAAAAGCCGCACGCTCCGGCCACCGCACGGCAGCCTTCCATCACCAGCTTGTCTGCCGCTTTGATCACGGCTTCCTGCACATGCCCACGGGTGTTAAACAGATCAGGTACTGTCAGTCCCTCCACCGCGCGCAGCCGAACCGGGAAATCAAAGGTACAGCCGTTCACGATGTTGCCCGGCAGCATTGGATACCACACATCATCAATATAGAGAATTCCAATCGGATATCCCGCGATGTTCTGCCCCTTCTTCATTTGTATGATACAGTCGCGGTTCTCCGGCAAGAGATATCCATAAGGCGTTGTTTTCTCCATATGTATCACGCTCCCATAGCAACCTGCTCCCGGAACCGGGAGAAGCGCAGCTTGCTGATATCAAAATCAACCCCCTCGCCAGTGATTAACTGTGCCATCAGCTTGCCGGTGATTGGGGACAGGCAGATGCCGTCGCCCTCGTGCCCCGCGGCGATGTAGTAGCCCGGCACCTCATCCACATGGGACACGATGGGGAGATGATCCTTGACAAAGGGCCGCACACCGGCGTAGCTTCGGATGCAGTTGACATTCTCCAAGCAGGGGAAAAATCGAAGTCCCCGCTCCGCAATGGCTTTCATGGCCTCCAGCTCAGAGCGGATATCAAATCCGCGAAACCCCCGGTAACCGCCCAGCAGAATGTTGTTGGCGTGGGTATACTCAATGTTGAAGGCCACATTATATTCTTCCACCAGAGGGCTGACGTTACGCTTAAAGTTAATGTCATCAAATTTTGACATCATATAGCCAAATTCCAAAATCTTATGCCAGCAGATACGCTCCATCTGTTCCGAAATCAGGTTCATGCCCTTTCGGGGCTGAATGGGAATCTCGATTCCCACCATACTGCCGATGTCCGGAGCCCAGACACCGCCGCAGTTTACCACACGATCGGTCTCAATCACGCCCTGATCGGTATCAACTCCCGTGACATGTCCTTTTTCATCCTGAATAATACCATAAATATGCGTGTAGGAAAAGACCTTCAATCCCAATTTTTTCGCCTCTGCGGTAAAGGCGAAGCATACCTTGTAGGGGCTCATCGCCGCATCTCCCGGCGTCCAGATTCCGCCGATGAGGTCCTTCGCCATAAACGGTTCCATTTCGCTCAGGATTTTACCGTCCACCATGCTCATGTCATACCCGTCGCCCGCCTGCTGCGCGGCATATTTGGCCGCAGCCTCATATTCCGATTCAGTTTCGCAGACATAAAGGCAACCCTTTTGATCAAACTCAAAATCATAAGAGAACTTCTCCGCCAGCTCCTTGTAGTGACGAATGCTGGCGTCTCCCATTTGAGTGTCCAGCCCAGGGGATTTGTCACAGATCAGCGCCACCGCGTCACAGTGGCTGGAAGAGCCGCTGGCAATATCCCCCCGGTCAATGAGCGCCACCTTCAGCCCCTTTTCGCACAGATGGTAGGCAACGCTGGTGCCGATGGCGCCCGCCCCGATCACCGTGACATCAAATTTGCTCATTCCACCACCCCCTTCGCCAATTGCCCGAAGGGGACAGGCCGCACAGGAGGACGAGAGGAACTTGCTCCCACCTGATCCGCCGCCGCACCCAGCTCCCGGCATAAAATCGCCTGCACCAGCTTTTCGCAGGTTCTGCCCTGGCACAAGCCCATACCGGCACGTACCCGGCGCTTCACGCCGGTCACATCCCTGGCTCCTTCCCCAATGGCGGCCTTGATTTCCGCCACCGTGACTTCTTCACAGCGGCAGACAATCATATCGTCAGGAAAAAATTCACTCATGCCAAACACTTCCTTTCGATGCTGCGAACCTCGTCCGCCAAATGCTTCGGAATCTCAATGGTAACCAGTGGGGTGTGGTCAAAGCTTGCCGGGGAAAGCACCTTGACCACCTTTGCCTCGCACTGATACGCTCCTTTTCGGTTTACCCCACGGACAACGTCTCCCACCTTCGGCACCGGATAATATTCATAGGGAAACGACACCGTGGCGGTCTGCGCGCTGTAAGCCTTGTTCACAATAAAAATGGCAAGCCCGGGGCATTTCGCCGCGCACATACCGCAGCCGGTGCATTGGTCGTAGCACACCCGCGGCAGCCGTGTAATCGGTTCACCAACGCAGATAGCATGACATGCGCAGGCCGACTCGCAGGGGTTGCAGGGAATCTCCTGCACGCATTCCGCAATGGCTACGGGTCCCTTGGCATACCGCTCCTGCGTGGGCAGCGTCTGCCGGGAAAAAAGCTCCGCGTACTCCAGATAACCTGTTTCAATCAGTCCCATGTGCCCGCCTCCTAAATTGCCTCGGTCAGCACTTCCGGCATCACTTCTTCCGCCGGTACGCCAACCTGCGCCGCATATTCCCGCAAAATCTCGTCCTCCGCTGTCTGACGGCGCTCTCCGAACGGCCCTTGCCGCAGTGCCTTGAGCCGCTCCCAGATTTCCGTCCTGCGGGCATCTGCCCGCGCCCCGTCAATCAGTCCCAGCTGCTCCGCCGCCGAAACACCGGCGATGCGCCCTTCTTCCAGCGCGGTGTTGGCCTCCTCCACGCCGGTCGAGTCCCCCGCCACATAAATGCCGGACAGCGAGGTTTCCATTTTCTCGTTGTGCAGGGGGATGTAGCCGCCAAATGCGCCGCTGAACATAAACCTGCAGTTGAGCAGCCGCAGAAGCTCCGCCGAAGGCTTGAGCCCCGCGCCGATGGCAACGCAGTCTGCCTCAAGGGTTTGCTCCGTCCCGGGGATGGGCTGGAATGTCTCATCCACCTGAGCGATGACCACCTGCCTGAGACAGCCGTCCTCCCCGGCGACCGCTTCCACAATGGTATGCTTCGTGTAAAGCGGTACACCTGCCCGGCAGATTTTAGCGGCGTGGACGGCATAACCGCCGATGTTCGGCGCGGCCTCCACCAGTGCCACAACCTCACAGCCCGCCTGCATCAGCTGGTAGGAGACAATCAACCCCACGTTGCCGCTGCCCAGCATGACAATCCGCTGTCCAGGTTTGACATGGTTGACATTGACCATGGTCTGTGCCGCACCGGCGCCCATGACGCCAGGCGTTGTCCAACCCTTGAATCTCACCACATTCTCCGACGCTCCGGTGGCAATTACAATCTTTTTGGCATGTACGGTGACCAATTCCTTTGTCTCGTCGTCTCCCCCCCGCTGAATGCCAACCTTGTAACCGGGAAACAAGCCCACGACGGTACTCTTGAGCCAAAGCTCCACACCGGCCTCCTGTGCCTCCCGCACCAGCAGCTTCCCAATGTCAATGCCGCGGGTTCCGGAGCGGTGGCTGCTGGAACCAAAAAACTTATGAATCTGCTTAAACAGCTGACCGCCAGGCTTCAGATTCAAATCCACCAACAGGGTATCCGCGCCCGCCCGCGCCGCCTCAATGGCGGCGGACAGTCCGGCGGGGCCTGCTCCCACGACCACTACCTCTTTCCGGATCATCATGGCGCCACCTTCTTTCCCAGCCCATCCTGTGTCTCAACCACCATCCCGGCCCGCACCGAGGTGATACAGGTACGCACATTGGGAATGCCGTCCACTATCATGGCGCAGTCAGTACACTGACCGATCCCGCAGAACAACCCTCTCGGTTCGTGTCTCTTGACGGTATATCGGTTCACACGAATCCCGTTTGCCAGCAGCGCCGCCAGAATCGGTTCACCCTCGTAGGCGGAAACCGGCCTGCCATCCACCGTGATCTCCACGGTCGGGGCCTGATGCGCGGTGTCCAGCACCACATGGTGTTCCATCCGTAAACACATGTTCCTTCCTCCTCATTGCCTGTATGGATCAGCGACCCATGGTAAGAATGCTCACTCCACGACCGCCATAAAAGACATCTCCACCAGGCAGCCTTCTCCCAATCCCGCGCATTTGGTACAGCAGCGGCAGGGGTAATTGCCGTCGGGAAAATAGCTGGCGTATACCTCATTCATTTCCGGCGCCATGGAGAGATCAGGCAGATAGATGGTCACCATCGCCAACTGGTCAAAGGAAGCGCCAGCCGCCTCCAGCACAAACTTGGCATTGTCCATAGTGGCTTTGGTCTGCTCCCTGATGCCGCCGGGAACAATCTCTCCCTTGGCATTTGTGGCAACCTGGGCGGTAAAGATCATATTGCCGATTTGAATCCCCTGGGGATAGGGACCTCCACAGGGGCCGCATTTATCGGTCAGAATCTGCTTGCGCTTCATATCAAGTTCCTCCTGTCAGCTTCATTTTTAGAAAAATCGACTGCGACATCTTGATTCACCAGGTGGGTGGGCATCTGCTGCTTGCTCAGCCGCTGCACCAACTGCTCCAGCGCGATGCGGCGTGCAGCATAGAAGGAATCCTCCGAAAGGAACGCGGCGTGAGGGGTGATGACCACGTTGTCATTTAACTGGAACAGCTCACTGATCTCGTTGGCCTCATCTTCAATCACGTCAATGCCCGCGCCCTTAATCCAGCCCTCCTTTAGCGCCTTCACCAGCGCCTGTTCATCTACCACGGAGCCGCGGGCGGTATTAATCAGAAATGCCGTCGGTTTCATTAATTTTAATTGCTCCTCGCCGATCAGGTGGTATGTCACCCCCTGAATCAGCGGGCAGTGAAGCGACACAAAGTCGGAGGTTTGCAGCAGCTCCTCCAGGGTTTCCGCTTTTTCACAGCCAAACTGAGCCAGATATTCTTTTGTCTTGGTGGGTGCGTATACCAGTACTTTCAGGTTGAGTGCCTTTAAAATGGGCACCATCAGCTTGGGAATATCACCGAAAAACACCAGCCCAAAGGTCAACCCGGACATGCGGTAAGTCTTGTATCCGATCAGAGGATGCCACTTGCCCGCACGGACGCTTTTGTCAAAAAAAGTGATCTTCCGCACAAGATCAATAGCCAGACCCACCGTATGCACCGCTACCTCCTCGGCACAGAAACCGGGGGCATTGGCCAGGCAGATTCCCAGCTCGGTCGCGCCTGCCTTATCAAGATTGTTGGTGCCGATGGACTGCACCGCCACCACCTTCAGCTTGGGGCACTGCGCCATCACTTCACGGGTAACCTGCTCATATTCCACCACAAGTCCATCGGCGTCCTGGAGATATTCCGTAAATTTGCCGGAGGTTTTGTCCTTGATTTCCACCAGTTCCACATCGGTTACGTCCCATTGCTTGAGCAGGCCGTTTTCATAATCCAGGTTATCGTCAATATTAAAGTAGACAACTTTTGACATAGGGGGGTTCCTCCTTTTCCCGATTGAACTCACACTGCCTTGAGTCCCGTTTCATACACATCCAGAACCTTGTCGACTTCCTCCTTGGTGATGTTCAACGGCGTGGCAAACCGCTGTCCGTTACCGTTGACTCCACAGTTAAGGGTCATCATACCCGCGTCCAGACAGGCCTGACGACAGGCAGACCAGATTTCCGGAGCGGGCGTGCCATCCGCGTGGGCGTATTCCACCGCCAGCATCAACCCCAATCCGCGCACCTCGTACATGAATGGATAGCTTTTCTGCAGCTTTTGAAGTTCGCCCTTCAGATACCCGCCCATCTCATTGACATTTTTCAATAAATCCAGCTGTTCAAATTGATCGAGAACCGCCAGCGCGGCCGCCGCGCAGACAGGATTTCCGCCAAACGTGGTGCCGTGCATGCCGGGGTGCCACTCCTCCATAATGGCGGGCGTACTGACGATGGCGCTCATAGGCAGTCCGCCGGCGATAGCCTTGCCCAGTGTCATGATATCGGGAACCACATCGAAGTGCTCCCCCACAAACATTTTCCCGGTTCTGCCATAGCCGGACTGAATTTCGTCAAAAATCAGGAGAATGCCGTACTGGTCACACAGCTCCCGCACACCCTTGACAAAGGACTTGGGCGGCACCACATAACCACCCTCGCCCTGAACCGGCTCCATAATCACCGCCGCCACGGTCTCCGGGGCAACCACATAGGCAAACAGGCTTTTAAGCTCATTTAAGCAAAACTCGCTGCGCTGTTCTTCATCAAATTCCTTTGGGCAGAGGTCGCGGGAGGGATAGGACGCGAAATACACACCCCCCATGTGCGGCTCATAATACTTTCTGTACTTTGAATTGGATGCGGTAATGGCAGTGGCCCCTATGGTGCGTCCGTGAAAGCTCCCCTTGAAAGCAACGATGGAGGGGCGCTTGGTATATGCCTTGGCAAGCTTGATAGCGCCGTCGTTTGCTTCCGCGCCGCCGTTGGAGAAAAATACACTGCCCAGCTCACCAGGAACAATTCCGGCGAGTTTTTTAGCCAGCAACAGGGTCGGCTCAAAGTTTGCCATATTAAAGGAACCGTTGATGAGCTGCTTTGCCTGCTGGGCAATGGCCTCCACCACAGCGGGGTGACAGTGCCCCAGAGCATTGACCGCGATGCCCTGCACACAGTCGATATAGGTTTTCCCCTCCACATCGGTGATGTAAAGGCCTTTTCCGCTTTTGATCACCAGATCGGTGCTTTTGGAAAGCGCGGGACTTAAGTATTGCTTATAATCTTCGAACTTCATCATCATTGATTCCTCCAATTTGTTTAATAGGCTTGTTCCAGCAATTCCGCGACATCCCGCGCGGTGAGCTTGACCGGATTGACGCTCAGCAGGCGGTACTCCATCGTACCTTTGATCATCGCGGGAAACATGTCACGGGTAACCCCAACCTCACGGAGGGTTTTGGGCATATTTAAATCCTCAGACAATTTGCGTACTTGCGTCACGGCGAGCGCCGCCGCCTCTTCCTCCGAGCGTCCCGCCACGTCAGCTCCCAAAAATCCCGCAATTTCTGCAAATTTTTTGGGATTGCCTTTCACATTTTTCTCCATGACATAGGGCAGCATCATGGCGTTGGCCATACCGTGAGCCACATGAGCCACGCCGCCCATCGCCTGGGCAATTCCGTGGACGGCTCCCAGTCCGCCGTTGACATAGGCCACTGCCGCCATGGAACTGGCAACCGCCATCAGGCTCCTTGCCGATACATTGGACGGTTCCCGGTATGCCGTACGCAGATTTGCCGCGATGGTCTTCATGGCCGCCGCGCCATACGCATCGCTGATCGGCTCGGCGTTTAACGAAACATAGGATTCCATCGCATGGGTCAGCGCGTCCATACCCGTTGTTGATGTAATGCCAGGCGGCATATCCAGATGCAGGAGAGGGTCAATCACCGCATAGTTTGGAAACAGGTACTCATGGGTCACGGATAGTTTACTGTTATTCTGATTGTCTGTAATCACGCTGGCAGCGGTCACCTCGCTGCCGGAACCGGCGGTGGTAGGAACACAAATGAGCGGCAGGGACGGGTGTTCTATGGTACGGGTGCCACCGAACAAATAATCCCGCACAGTGCCGGGATTCCGCGCCAGCATACACATGGCCTTAGCCGTGTCAATGGCGCTTCCCCCGCCGATGGCAATGACGCAATCACAGTCTGAGCCGCGGAGAACATCCGCAGCTTCATCCACCGACTCAATCGGAGGATCAGTCACGGAGTTGAGATACAGCGCCGGTTCATATTTCCTCTGCATCAGTTGATTGACCACTTTGGAAAACGGCTCGGTTTTGGAAACATGCGCTCCGGAAACAATCATGGGCCTGCGCGCTCCCAATTCCTGCAGAAGGGCGGAAAGCTCCAGTGCCTCCCCCGCCCCGAATTTAATTCTTGTCGGCGATTTAAATAGAAATGATTTCATAATCTGCACTTCCTTATCCATTGGAACATGATAAACAGCTTGCGTGGGCACCGCGGCCCGCGCAAGGGCCGCCCCGGCTATACCTCAAAATGAAATTTTTTACACGCTGCTTTGCGTATGAGATCGACACAGCCCTGCTCTGAAAATCCAACGCTGTTAATGCAGAGATCATAATTGAGGATATCGCTCCATTCTCTCCCTGTGTAAGTTTTGTAAAAGGTATCCCGCTCCTTATCAATCCTGCGGATATCTTTTATGGCGGTTTTCATATCCACATACTTGCGGTCCATGATTGCTTTCACGCAGTCCTCGAAGGGCGCCTGAATATTGACAGACAAGACATACCGGTGCTGCTGGAGAATATAGTCGGCGGCACGCCCGATGACAACAAAGGATTGCTTTCTGGCCAGATTTTTAATGGTCTCCGCCTGATAACGGAAAAGGTTGTACTCCGAGGTTTTCTGATAAGGATCTACAGAATCAAACTCCAGGTCATACTTCCGGTCCCACTTACTTTCCAGCAGACCGAAATTGACCTTTTCATCTGCGTTTTCAAACAATTCCTCGGAAATGCCGCTTTCAATGGACGCCAGGGTCAGCAGCTCCCTGTCCAGATAATGAATGCCGAGCTGCTCTGCCAATCGCTTTGCAATCGCGCAGCCGTCGCTGCCGTAGCCCCTGGCAATGGTGATCACATAGTTTTCCATGGTTGACCTCCTTGTCAAATACCGAGATATGCTTTTTGGATGTTTTCATCCTGCTTCAGCTCCAGGGAATTGCCCTCGTAGAGCACCGTTCCAACCTCCAGGACGTAGGCGCGGCTGGAGACGGTGAGCGCCATTTGAGCATTCTGCTCCACCAGCAGGATCGTAGTCCGGTTTTCACGGTTTAACGTCTTGATGGTTTTAAAAATTTCCTCTACCACAATGGGCGCAAGGCCCATGGATGGCTCATCCAGCAGAAGCAGCCTGGGTCGTGCCATCAGTGCCCTGGCGATGGAAAGCATTTGCAATTCCCCGCCAGAGAGTGTTCCGGCAATCTGCCCCGCGCGCTCGCGCAGGCGGGGAAAAATCTCCAAAACCCATTCCCGATCCTTTTTGATCGCTTCCTTATCTTTGCGCAGATAGGCCCCCAGATTTAAATTCTCCATAACCGTCAGATTCGGAAAAATGCCCCGTCCCTCCGGAACCTGGGATATTCCCACTTTGACCAGCTTGTGCGCTTCTGATGAAGAGATGTCCTTTCCCTCAAAGAAAATCGAGTTAGGGCTTCCCTTAATCAGACTGGAGATCGCGTGGAGCGTGGTGGTCTTGCCCGCGCCGTTCGGCCCGATCAGCGCCACAATCTCTCCCTCGTCCACATAAAACGAGATTCCCCTCAGCGCCGGTACCACGCCATAATTCACGTGCAGACTCTTAACTTCCAGTACATGTTCCATAGGGAGCCCTCCTTAAATCGACGACGCTTCCCGCTCGTTTTCCTCTTCCGCTATGCCGCCGCTGCCTAAATATGCTTTGATGACCATCGGGTTCTTCTGAATATCCGCTGGCTCTCCCTCGGCAATTTTCGCGCCATGATCCAGAACCAGAATACGATCCGAAATTCCCATCACAAATTTCATATCATGCTCAATAATGAGCACATTTTTTCCCATCTCTCCGGTTACAAGGCGAATCACCTGAGACAGATCCTCTTTTTCCACACTGTTCATACCGGCTCCCGGTTCATCCAGAAGCAGCAGTTCAGGATTGGTGGCCAGCGCCCGGGCGATTTCCAACAGCCGCTGCTTGCCGTACGGCAGATTGGTGGCCAGAGTATCCACCTCACCCCGCAGCCCGATGATATCCAACAGCTCCTCACAGTGCTCCACTGCCGCCCGCCGGGCAAAATTGGTTCTTCCCCGGAAAAACACCGACTTCAAGATTCCTTCCTGATTGACCTGAGGATAGGCAACCAGTACATTCTCCAACACGGTCATGCTGGAAAACAACCTGATATTTTGAAAGGTGCGCGCCATTCCAAACCGCGCCCGTTCATACGCCTTCAGCTTGCTGACATCCTTATCTTTAAACACGATACGCCCATAGGTGGGTGTATACACACCGGTGAGAAGATTGAACAGTGTGGTTTTTCCCGCCCCATTCGGCCCGATCAGGGAAAGAATTTCCCCTTCCTGCTGCTGAAAGGAAACCTCGCTGACCGCGGTCAGTCCGCCAAATTTGATGGTCAGATTATCGACCTGCAATATATTACTCACCTGACATCACCTTCTTTTTTCCGCCCATCGCCTTTACCTTATAAATATTCAGCATACGGTTCTTGCTGCCCCAGATTCCGCCGGGACGGAAGATCATCATCAGCACCATCAGCGCTCCGTAAATCACCAGCCGGTAATCGCTAAGAGAACGAAGCATTTCGGGCAGCGCCGTAAGCACCGTACTGCCGATAATGACACCCGGAATGCTTCCCATTCCGCCCAGCACCACCATGGCCATCATGGACATGGACTCTGAAAACTCGAAGCTGGACGGTGAAATAAAACCGAGATACACCGCGTAGAAGCTGCCCGCCACGGATGCAATCATACATCCGATGACAAAAGAAACCAGCTTGAACCGTACCGGATGAATTCCAATGGATGCTGCGGCAACATCGTCCTCTTTTATGGTGCGCAGCGCCATTCCAAACCCGGAGGTGTTAAGGCGGGAGACAAACACCAGGGTCAGCAGGAAAATCGCAAGTCCCAGATAATAAAAGGACGCTTTGCTCTGGAACACGAACCCGAATAGCTCCGGTTTTGGAATATTGGGCAACCCCCGGGAACCTCTGGTAACCGCCGTCCAGTTGTTACAAATCAGGCGAAATACTTCGCCCATACCCAGAGTGACCACCGCCAGATAGTCACCCCTGAGCTTGAGCGTGGGCCTGCACAAAATCCAACTGATCACACCCACTGCCAACGCGCTGATCAGCGTTGCCAGCCAGAAATTAATGCCGCCTTTGAGCATCATGAGGGCTGTAAAATACGCCCCCATCCCGTAAAAGGCCACATGTCCCAGAGAGAACTGGCCGGACCATCCGATGATGATATTTAAGCTCAGGCTCAGGGTAATATAAATAAAACAGTTAATCACAATGTGTATGATGTAATTCTGAGTCATGATCAGCGGAAACACCAAAAGCGCGGCCAGCATCGCCAGCAATAGCATGGCCTTGGGCAGGGGCTTCATGTATACCACGGCATGCTTCCATGTTTGAAAACATGTGTTTATTTTTGCTTTCATTGCCGCCCCTCCCTACACCTTATCCACGTACTTCGCGCCCAAAATTCCGGATGGACGCAAAATCAAAATGATAAACAACACCAGAAACGCGTACGCGTCCTGATATCCCGTTGAAATATATCCGGCTCCCAGACACTCCACAATTCCCATGATAAAACCGCCCAGAACCGCGCCGGGCAGAGAGCCGATTCCGCCCAGAATGGCCGCGGCAAACGCCTTCATTCCCAGCATATAGCCCATGGTTGAGTAAACCGCGTTGTAATAATTGCCGATGCACAGGCCACCGATGCCCGCCGCAACGGCGCCCAAGCCAAAGGTCAGCGAGATAATGGCATTCGTATTAATCCCCATCAGCTTAGCATTGGCGATGCTGGTGGAGCAGGCGCGCATGGCAACGCCCATTTTGGTTTTATTCACCACAACATACAGCAGTGCCAGCATCACCGCTGTGGTAGCAAAAATAATCAGCTGAATGTTGGTCAGTCCGACGCTTCCCAAGGTATAGGTCTTCTTGGTAAACAACTGCAGCTGAGAGGTACCGCTCCCCCAAATCAGCTGCGCGAGATTTTGAAGAAACGTGGACATACCAAGCGCACTGACCAGAACCGCAAGCTTACGGTCACTGGATTTAATTGTGCGGTACGCCAGACGCTCCACCAGCATTCCGATGACGGCGGTTATGCCTGCCGCGAGAAGAATGACCGTCGCTATCGGCATATGTAACACGTTTGTCAGCGTGACGGCAATAAACGTACCGATCATGAGTACATCGGCGTGCGCCCAGTTTACAATCTGCAAAACGCCATACACCATGGAATACCCCAGTGCCACCATGGCATATACGCATCCCAGCGTCAGACCGTTGATGATCATCTGCAAAAGCATAAGTTCCTGCCCCCTTGAATGAAAATGCAGAGGGCTGCATCAGATTCCGCTCATGCAGCCCCTCGCAGTTTTTGAGCATTTTCCGCGGATTTTGCGGTTTATTTTTTTCAGCCGACAATCAATAGTCCAGCGTCAACGGCACCCAGCTGCCATCCTGGATCTGATACACAGAATACGCCTTGGAAACGTCGCCGTTTTCGTCGAATTTATTGGTTCCAGTGATGCCCTCATAGCTAACTTCATTCAAAGCAGTGTTAATTGCCTCACGGCTGACCTCACTGCTGTTTTCCATGGCGGTGAACAGGGTCCACGCCGCATCGTAGGCAAGCGCGGCATACAGGGAAGGATCGGAACCATAAGCCTTATTAAAAGCAGAGATGAAGGTTTCCGAATTGGAATCCGCACCGCTCAGGTCAAAACAACCGACGGAAACCAGTCCTTCACTCAAATCACCGGCCTCGGAAATCAGTGCCGGGGAATAACATCCGGTATCTGCGTAAACCGGGATGGAACCTGCGTTAAAAGTACCGGCCTGGCTTAAGTACAGGCTCAATTCCGTGATCAGACCGCCCCAAAACACAGCGTCGACACCGGAGTTTGCCACATTGGTCAACAGAGTGGAAAAATCCTTGGTTTCGCCATAGACAAACGTACCGGTGTAGCTGACTTCCATACCAATACTCTGCGCTTCCGCTAAGAAAGACTCGTAGATGCCATAGCCATAGTCATCATCCTCATACAGCGCGGCAACCTTGGTATAGCCCAGCGCCTTCATCACGTCCGCATCCAGCTTTCCGGTGTAGGCATCACTGTTGACAACACGGTGGAAATAGGAGGAGCTTCCGGAGAGATCGGGAGAGGTTGCCACAGGGCTGATGCTGGAAAGACCGGCTGAATCATATGTACCAACCTGTGCCAGCATACAGGAGGAGTTATACGATGAGATCACCGCCATCATATCCTGATCATCCGCGAACTTATTTGCAATGGTCGCGGCGGTGGTGGGATCAGCCTCATCATCCTCAGAGTCCAGTTCGATCTGGTACTGCGTGCCGTTAATGGTGACGCCACCCTTTTCATTGACCTCATCCACCGCCATCTGGATGGCTGTGACGATCATCTTTCCGTCGGTCGCCACCGAGCCGGACAGCGGGAAGGACGCGCCGATCTTAATGGTGGAACCGGTTGAGTCCGAAGAACCGGATGCCGCACCGGAGCCAGTGTCGCTGCTGCCACATCCCGCCATGGAGAAGCTTAGTGTGAATACCATAGTCAGCACAATAACAAGCGAAGTCAGTTTTTTCATGTTTGTTTTCCCCTTTTCACAAAATTGAACTGTATGACCACACAGCTCAGAGCACCATCCCCTTTGATGCAGAGCACCGAATTGCATTGCCAACAACAAAAAAGGCCCGTCCGGTATCCCGAACAGGCGCCTTTGCCATTTGCCTCAATCTCTCTGAGCAGAGAGCGGAGACTCCCGATTCCACGTCTTCATTGGTACGACCGGTAGAACCAGTTATGCAGTTATAATACATACGGCTTTCAAATTTGTCAAGAGCATTTTTAAAACTTTTTATTTTTTTATGTCCCATTTTCTATGCCGCGACCATTTCGGCAAGCAGCATTCCAAGTGGACGGCAAAACGCGGAGTCATCTTTTCATCTAAACCGCCTCCACCGCACTCTTATTTTAAAATCCAATATTTACCTTAACCAACTGCGATGCAGCGTCAAAATACTTGTTTTTTAAGTCTCAGAAACAGCAACCTTCGACGCTCTTTACGGTTACATATTCAATCATTTTTTAAGCGCATTAGATGAAAAAACGATACTTCTCAGGCATTTCTAAACCCACTTCTTGCATCGGCGGCTCTTTCGGTCAATATGTTACTTCCTCCCACATCAAATCACATAAAAAAGCATTGAACCGCTTGCGGTTCAATGCTTTTTTATACTAAATTATAAGTTTGTCTTCGCAATGTGTCAAGGCGCGTATGAAGCCGAATTGCCATAGTTCCATTTCAATATTTTCTGAGCAGCAGTAATATTCCCCTAACAAAGTGCATTACGTGATCAATAAATTTCAATATAACATACAGATCAATAAAACGCAAGTTAATGGTCGCAATCCGTCATTACATCGAACAAAAGGGATATCTATACTTTTGCGTCACATCTTTTTATATATACCATAATTTAATACATCTGTATACTCTCCAACGAA
>Ga0316604_10001164_pt1 | contig 24730 bp, 26 predicted proteins | sample OWC_soil_day20_C_FD_207650 | JGI IMG/M metagenome (GOLD analysis project Ga0316604, IMG submission 207650) | Wetland soil microbial communities from Old Woman Creek delta, Ohio, United States - OWC_soil_day20_CT | ecosystem: Environmental > Terrestrial > Soil > Wetlands | place: USA: Ohio...
TTTCCATGTTGTCACGAATCTTAACCCATAGGCTAGAAGTGGAGTCGATTTCGGTTTCTAGCTCGGTAATGACAGTTGCTACAGCCTCAGTTGAAGCATTACTAATCAGGTCGGACAGTTCACTCAGTACAGCAGTAATAACCGAAGTTACTGCGCTGGCAGTGGTTGCGACCATTGTGATAGTTCCGGTTACAGTATCGCCAGCTTCTACGGTCACGGTAGCAGTATTAGAAGTGTACCCGTCCAGTGTTGCGGTAAAGGTCTGGCTCCCGGCCGCCAAGTCGCTAAAGGTTGCAGTACCATCGGTCCCGGTAGTAGCCGTGGTGGTCACTTCATCAATTGTTACGCTGACAGTCGCCCCGGATAACACCGTTTCGGCACTGTTTTGCACCGTGATGGTGACAGCTCCGGTTGAAGCCGTTTCAGTATCGGCAAACCTCTGTAAATTAAAATTCGTTTTCATGTTAAAAACACATCCTTTTATATTTTTTATTGTCCACCGCAGTAAACGGGCGATGGTCCGTAAACCAAACGGGACGGCCTTAGCCGCCTCCGCTTCGATCACATTAATAATCGCCACCCTTGCGGCCTGTAGTTCAGCCTGCACTGGTGGCGACTCAGCAAGTTTTATGAGGTATGGTAACACCTGTTTTTCAACTTCTGCTATATCCATGGCTAACCTCTGCTTGTCCAGCAATCACTGGAATATTTATCGTAGTAATCATACGGCAAATAAAAATAACCCAGGTCTCCCCAGGTTAGGCCCCAACTGTTCCTTACTATTAGGTGGGCTTTTTCATCGTCATAGCCCACTACTAATACTGCGTGACCGCCTAAATCTTGTTCTTTCGTGGTATCCGGCATCGGCACTATTCCAGTGCTGGTAACTCCGTCAGACTCAAAGGATTCAAATACCTCAATACCGATAACAACTGGCAAGCCCTCTGCCAAGGCCGCTTTTAGTTGGGCCAAATCTGTTATGCGGTGGTATTCTTTTACCTTATACGGTGCGGCATCGGCAACCATTTTGTCAGTCGGTGGATTAGTGAACGTGGATATATCGTAGGGCCAGTCAGTCTCAGGGCACACGCCAATTTGATTCAGTACTTTCATACCGTCCCGAATCATAGCGCCGCTGTCCTCGCTGACGGAATCCTCCATAAGACGTTCCTGGTAGTACAGAAACAGCCGGGAAAGTTGCAGCCACTTGGTCTCTTTGTTAATGAGCAAATACTCTCTGAGGCCGCTGGCAATCGCATTAGCCGTGCAGGAGCCTAACTCGCCTTGATTTACAATTGGACTACATTTCTTTCGCAGGTCAACACTTGCCGGCAGTTGTTCTGTTTTTTTGAAACAGGCTGAACAAAATACATGATCGCGCATATCTGGGGTATCTTTTTTGAGTAGGTATTTACGCATAGAATCACACTCCTTATAAAATTAAAAGCCGTCTACATTGATAGTAGCGGCTTTCTAAACTAGATTAGGTAACATGGCATACAAAGTATCGCCTGGGCAGTCTGTAGCATCACTTGGGTCATTAACAATGCCAGCAACGTCCCTGTGACCGATTATCTGAGCGTTGGGGTACTTGGCTTTAAGATCAGATAAGTTGTCTTTTAAGGCGGCAATTTGAGCATCTGTCGGTGTGTCTACGCCTTGAAAATTTCCTTCAAGCGTTATGCCAATCGACGTTTTGTTAACCCCATAAGCATGAGCGCCAATAGTATCATCCGGGCGGCCTTGAACCGTTGTGCCATCGCCTTTAATAACCCGGTGGTAAGCAATGCCATTATCTCCAATATTGATATGTTCTTGCCATATTGCTTGGGTATCTTGATTTTGTGGTCCATCGGTATGATGCACCACAATGTAATCAGTTGAGTTTCGCTGAGTAAGTTCGTGAGGCCAAGGCCAATCCTTTTGTACGATATTCATTTATAACCTTTCCTTTCTAAAAAGTTTTTTCGTTAAATAAATAATCTGCAAGGCAAGATATACCATGGTAAGAATATAAACCCAATCCGCTAATTGAACGTTTAAAAACGTTAAGGTTGACACTGCAACAGGTGGAATAGATTGTTTTACGAAACCCTCTACCTCATTTCCCATCCCTCACCCTCCCCATAAAAAATAGGCCTCATGGCCTTAACTTTCTAAAACATCAGTTGCATCTGAAAAATCATCAGTTGTTTTGAGATATACATAGCCTTGTTTGATGAAGTTCGCACCTGTAGAAGTTATGTCCGGTGTAAATGTATAGTTTTTTGACGGAGCAAGCGCACTTGAACCTGCATAAAACTGCGTTCGCGAGACATAGTAGTTAACCGTCAAGCGAACAGAGTCTCTACCAGCTTGATTATCAATACGTACATACACATCCGATACGGTCAACCCGCTGTCTAAGGTGATGGTCTTTGTTAAAGCCATTTTATAACCCTCCTTTCTTATACTAAATAAGTAAACTGTAACCATACAAGTACAGTTGCGGCTTGGATGTCCGAGCCTTGTACCAATGCGGTGTTGTAAGAACTGTTAATCGTGGCAAGTTGAATATAATTTGTTCCGGAAACCGCAAACGCTGACCTTAAAACTCCACTCGACCCCCAGCCGGATTGCCTGCCTATTGTAATCGATGTATCAAAACTAAACGTAGACGGTAACCCAGAAATTCTAACATTGCCATCAATCGTACTGTCAATTGTAGCAGTTATTGCAACATGCCCAAAAATAACATTACCAATTTTGGTATACGTGCCTTCCTGCACCGTATAAGTATGGCTCCCGGCTGTGGTAGAGCCTATTATTTTTGGGGTGAAAGTGCCACCCGTGACCACTGTACCGAGTACTTGCCAATCAGTTTTAGCACTTGTGCCATTTGCCAGATACGTATATCCATTAGTATTAATAAGTGATTGCCCTATAAATTTTGGTGCAGAGGTGGGTGCAGCAGTAGCTAATACTGGTTTTATGCCACCAAAAACGGTTTGTGTATATTCCGTTCCGTCAGGCAATGCTGTAATTAAGGACGCATCGTTTACAAAACTAACCTCCGAATACGCTGCAGTTAACCGCCATGGTTTGAAATTGCTAAGAATAACATTTGAATAAGTTTTGTTATAACAAATATAGAAATCAATCACTTTATATTTTGTCGCTTCTTCAGTAACAACCCCAAAAACTGAAATTAAATTACTGGCGTTATTTTCTTCAACATTATTAGCGATTCGAAGAAAAGCCAAATCGTCTGTAATTGTGGATGCAGCTTGTATTTCAACCGATATGTTACCAGCTTGCGCGTAACTACCAGAAGTATTAGTCAAAAGATAATCTACTTTGAAACCGCACTCGCTTGCTCTTATTTTAACGGTTGCAAATTGAATATAACTTGTACTGCTGGTGCTCGAATTTGGCAGAACCACATTATCTGTATTACCAAACCTATTTCCGTTACAATCAACCCGTTCCCACGTTTCACCGGTTACATTTCGGTTGCCAGTATCGATAAAATTTCCCTTGCACATTACCGCATCTCTCATATTTACAATAGGCACATCGAGAGACTTTATATATTGAATCAACGCTCTATAATCTGCAATTTCATCGTCGGTATCTACGTTTTGCGGGTGGGTGCAAAAAACTAACAGTAAATCATTCTCAATTGCGTAATCAACATCGGCTTTACATTTAGCTAGAGTAACATTATCTTCGCCAATTCCACCACGCCGTTCGATATGATAATTATCAAATATACCTGTACGGCCTAGACCGGTAGTATCGTCTGCACCATCTACAAAGCCACCGCCACTAACAAAGCCACAACGAAAATGTTTTCTTATAACCCGATCAGACATTTCGTTGTATTTTCCGTTAGGCGCGAAATAAAAATCATCGTCACAGCCATGTGCCGCTAATAATTTTTTTGATAATACAACATCAACTTCAAATTCTGTCTCTGTCACTGCCGTAGCATCAATGTGCGAATGAGAGTGAGAGGCAACCGTCCAACCCGCTTTTTTCAACGCCACCACTTGGTCCCATGTTAAAAAATATGAGCTTACGCCAATGCTCTTAGTAATTATAGGTATTGTGCAGGGTACATTTTCAGCCTTTGGCCCAAAGATTTTCTCATAAAATACACTCCAAGCAGTTTTTTGACCATCATCACCAACGAAGGCAACCATAGCCCCCTTATAAGTGCCGCCAGGATGATTCGTTAGAGAGCCTTTAAACCATCTTAAATCAGTAATATCATCATCAGTAATCGTCGTTACTCCGGCATCAACCGCAATTTGAGCCAAAGCTAATGCACCATCTGGCAAGTCAGGAGCCGTTGAACTTGCCGCCGTACTAGTTGTTGCTGTTCCTTCTGTAATTACGCCAGTGCCAGTCACCGTCATACTTCCCGGAGTATTGCCGTCTCCTGCTGTATTCTCGGTTATGGTTATAACGCCGTCACTCGCGGTTGCCGTATATGTAGCACTAACAGTTGAGTTAGCGTTTAAAGCGGTTGCGAAATTAGTCATTGAAGTTGCTATATCAGAACCCAAAACAAAGTCCGCAGAATCTTGTGTCGCTGTTGTGACTGTGATGGTTATTCCGTCAAAAACAATTGTGTCACCGCTTGCGAAATTAGTTGTCAGCGTATAAGCGCAACTGCCAGCTACCGCCGCCGTGCCAAGATCACCAGCTAGGTAAGTAATTTCACCCGCCGAACTTACATATATTAGGTCAGTTCGCGGTAATGCGCTATCTGCTGTATCGATTGCCTGCGCTGATACTTCTGCTATTTCATAACGCTCACCACTTGACGGATGAATAATCCCTGCAGAAATAGCTACCGTCATATCTGCCGTTGATTGTGCCGTTACCGCAAGACCATATATTACACCATATCCGGTAGATTCTTGTATGGTAGTCTGCACAGTATCTAGCGGGTAGGCTGTGCCTTGCTGCGCTACCTCTTGAGCAATGGCCGCTGAAGCAGCAGAGTTAGACGCGCTATTTGTCGCTGAGGTTGCAGAAGCCGCCGCTGCCGTTGCGCTTGTTGCCGCGTTCTCTTCACTGGTTTTTGAATTTGCCTCATACGTAGCAAGTAATGTTTCGGCAGCTGCCACTGTATCTGCTGCCGCTGTGGTCGCCGCCTCGGTTGCTACAACAGAGTATGCCGCCGATTCTGTTGCGCTTGCCGCGCTTGCAGTAGCATGGGCTAACGCATTGGCCTCGCTTGTGGCGGCATCTGTGGCACTGGTTGAGGCGGCATCCGAATAGTTTAGCACTTTTTGGGCCACTTTCTTATCTACAGTGGAGATTTGAACGCTTACAACTTCGCTCATAAAATCACCTACCTTTCTATAGGAATTGAGCCTTCCATGTAGCGGTCAGTAGTGCTGGAATTAGCCAACGACAAGGAATAATGTGCGGTTCCCACACTCAGAGATGCGGTCGTGGTGGCATCAATTTCGCACTCAATTGTCCCTGCTGTACCGCCAAGGGTTAGACCATCTGAGCTGGTTAGAGTCAAAATAGCATCGTCAGTGTCGGCGCTCTCGGTTATGGTCAGTGTGGCGGTGTAGTCGGTTAAATCTTTTAATCTTCCATCGACGTACATGTATATAGTCGGGTCCCAGCTACAGCCGCGCTTGATTGCTGGCAGATTGACATGGGCCGTAGTAATCATGCAATTCCTCCTTTCTGGACATAATAAAAGAGAGTAGCGCGAGGCCACTCTCTGGGATATACTGTAAATAAAATTGTATGGGGTGCTGATATGGGCATATTAAAAAATATAGCCTCTAACTGGTTTGTTCTTGCATTTTGGGGAGTAATAATATTGCTTGGTGTTTTTTATTCACACGACTTATTGTTTTATATAGCCTGTATTTTCGGCGCATTAATGTTAGCTGGCTTTATATTATCTATTTTGTGGTGGATAGTCTCATTGAAATATGGGAAAGAATTTTTAGTGTGTTTTGTTTTTTTGTATTTGGCTGTATCAGCAATAATTATCCTGTTTAAACAACCGCACACTCCTTCTTTTATCGAAGATCAGGAACAAGAAGAACAATATGAACGGTCAAGGAGGTATTAACCTCCTTGTTTTTATTTACCCAGCATAACGGTTTTGTAATAAATGTTAGCTTTTTCTAGTTCCTTTAATTGTTCTCCATTCAATGACTGTTTGAATTTAACTTTGTCAGCTTTATTCAGGCCAGAAAGAGGATCAAGCGAATCAAGTGATTTTTTTAACCCTTTTTTATTGCCGCCAAGTTTAGTGTATTGGTCAAGATAAAAAGCCGCGCTCTGTTCGTCTTTAAGCCGCAAAGCCATCTTGTAATTGCGTAACGCGTCTGACTTAGGAGAACTAAAATCACCGTCGCCGCCTTTACCAATATCTTTTAGAAAATCTCGTTTTTTATCTTGAATGTTGTAATATGCTACTTGGCTAGGGTCTGATTTGTAGTAGATAAAATTTTCCCCTGTATTTTCTGTAAAATATGGTTTGCTTGGTCTAGGATTTATTCCCAATGCTTGGGCTGTGTCTGTTTTAGACAATGATTTGAATTCATTTCCAAGTCCCAAACTATCAGCAATGTATTGACCATTATCATGTATGGTCTTAGGGTTAAATACATCAGGGTATAACTTTTTGCCAGATAGCATTTCAAATGGGCTTTTTATAAACGGAGACATCCCCTGGGCAACTTTATTTACAGGGCTTTTACCCCAATCTATAGCAATCTCTTTCATACTTCGGCTGCCGTCGAGATAATCTTTAATATCTTTAACAGGGGTGTCTAATCCAAACCATTCTAAAAAGTCAGGAATCGAACCTAATCGGTTAAAGTATCTTACCTTACCATCTTTATCACGGCCTAAAATAATATGCGGGCTTGCTTGTTCATCCGGAGGCAATTCGTTTTCTTCACTTGGAAACATGAGATTATTATAGGCTTGTAGTGCGCCCCACATTATCCCGGCTTTAACGGTAAATGTTCCTAACGCATACGCATAATACGGGCTACGTATCAATACATTCCCAACAAGTTTCCTAGATATTGCGGCGCCAACTCCTGTCCAACTATCATCTTTTTGATTTTTAAAGAACTGAGCATAACGCTTAAAGTTGGTTTCTACGAATGACCAGAAGGGCCAAATATGTTCACGCAATTCCTTGCCGATAACTGAAATGTTGTCATATGCGCCTAAAACATCATTGGACAATTTAAAAGCCCTGTCCCGTATATCGGGCAGAGCCATTATCTCCTCTGGTTTTGAAGCACCAAAATTTTTCGGCCTACCACCTTTTTCTTGCATCTGCTTTAGATAATCTAAGTAGGTAGCGTATCGGAAAATAGCTTCTCTAAACTGCGTTGCTCGGTTAGCAGTACCCCAATACTTTTCCCATGCCTTTTTAATGAAATTAGGGTCTTTATCTGCAAACTTTTCAAACATGCGAAGACCGTTAATGTCGGTTAACTCCTGTACTGGTGAAGTCGTTTCCATGCCGCCGCGCCTGAACCATTCGCCCATTTCAGGAGACATGGCCCTGTCACCGTAAATAGTCTGGTACAGTTCTTTTGTGGCCTGTGGCACTCGCAAAAATGCGGTTCGGTTCATGGTAAACAGTGCATCAGCATCGCCAGTAACATTTCGTAGGTTATATTTTATAATCCTGGTCGGCGAAATTAGCGTCCAGACCTTCCATAAACCTAATAGTTTTTTACTGTATTTGCTTAAAAAGTTGTCTGCCGGCTGTTCACTGATTTTATTCAACGTCTTGGCTACTTCATCTTTTACGACTAATTCTTTAAACGGAGAACCTTTAGCAAGAACCTGTCTAACCTGATCGGCGGAAACGCCTACTTCTTCAAGTGCGCCACCTAACAATTTAGAAGCCAATGTCTCCGGTATTGAATTAGCCATATAGAACGAGCTGCCTTCGCGCGGCTGCCATAAGGTGTAACCGTCGGGAATATTCTCGCGCCACTTGTCACCAAACGTATCGAATAATTCATTGCGAATACTGTAGTTTTTATCTACTTTCTTAATTGTGCGGGCTAGTTCGGTGTCATGTATCATTTGGGCCACTACTTCAAATTCAGCTTGTAAATAATTAGCGTTTATATCCATTTCTGAACCTTCGCGGCCCTTTAAAAATCCACGATTGGTAGGAGTTTTAAGCCGCTGGCCTGTTCCAGTTACAGCCCTAAGATTGGCATAGTCTAAAACCTGGTGCCGGAAATAATCTTCACGGTTCATACGGTCAGACACATCAAAGCCAATATCTTTCATGGCCTGGATATAGTCTTGTTTTAATGCTTCTTGCATCCTTTTACGATTTGCTACTGCTTCGGCTACCACTGGATTATCCTTTACCGCATTATCAACTAGGGATTTTTCTTTTGTCAGCGTTTTTGGTGTTAGTCCAAAGGGTAAATCTCCTTCGGTTTTGGCTAAGTCGTCAAGGATTACCTTTCGCGTGAATAAATCTAGCCCCGGTTTATCCAGCTTGATTGTGATACCTTGCAAAAGTCGGGTAGTGCGATCACCAGCAACCGCCTTTTGCTTTTGGAGGTAAAGTAAATCATTTTTTAGTTGCGAAAATTCAGCTGAGTTTGGCAAATCTTCAAATACTCGAGTAGATTTTTGCCAGAAGGTTTTAACTGCTTCTTTGACTTTAGATATTATGCTTTCCTTTTTCAAACCTTTAGACGCTTCTTGCCAGCGTTTTTCTATTTCTGGATCACTAAACTTAACACCCTTGGTTGGCTCGGCAATTCCTTTAGTTTCCTTAACCGTCATGCCTATAGGTAAGTTAACGGGTTCAATTTCTTTGTTAACGGTATTGGCTAAGTCCCGTTCTACATCGCCTAATTTACCTTCGCCTAACTTTTGAGTTAATTCCTTATCCATATAGGTTGGCGGTTGCTCCATTGTAAGGGGTTGTCTTCCATTGACTTTACCCTTCCCAGCAGATATATTTGTCTTGGAAGATGTCAGGCTGCGTTCGGGTGTTGTAGGGCGGGCACCGTTCGATTCGGACGTATAGGGAGGGCTGGATTTTTCCGGCACGATCTGCGCAGAAGGCTTCTTCCACATTGTTTTACTGCGAAGTACACCCTTCTTTGGTATTACTGCTTCGACATAATAAACAGAGCCATTAATCCGCTTTTGATAAATTACAGATTGATGGCTTCCACTTGGCGATCCCTTTTTAATTGAGTCATACGAATTAATAATTTCCGGTATTTTTTTGAGGTCATCTGCCGTAAGGGGTAGCTGGCCTCTTTCTGATTCTTTTATTTCATTGCCATGCTCATTTATAGCATGGCGGATTTCATTTGTACTAATTTCGTGAGTAAATCCATCAACATCGACATGAGTTAGCTTTTTGATTGTAGCCGCTTCTTCGGGAGTCACTTCCCTTAATGGCATTGTTTCAAACTTAGAAGGATTATCTAAAGCGTTATCAACAAAACTGCTAACCTTTTCAGTATCAATATTTGTAGTTGGGGCCTCGCCTATCATTTCTGGTTTAGCTTCACTTCGTTCTAAACCCGTTGTATCGTTGTCTGCTGTGGTTTCTGACTGGTTTTCTTCTTCTGATAATACAATTGTGTCAGCCTCATCTTTTTCTGCCGCTACAGGCGATTTTTCAAGGCTGATTTTCTCACCATCTAACGGCCTGCCGTAACCTGCAATCTTGCTCTGCCAGTAGTCAGTGTTAAGGTCAGTATACCCTACGCCATGCGAACCAGCATGAAGCATTTTGCCATCACCAGCGTAAATACCAACGTGAGTGATCTCCTTGTATCCGGTATTGTCAGAATAAGTATTTTTGAAGAATACCAAGTCGCCCGGTTGTAATTGGCTTGGATCGTCAAAGGTTTTGCCTTGTTCTTCTAGCCCTTTAAATTGTAGATCAGCGCGGCGAGTATTTAACTCAATGCCGTTCTGCGCAAATACGTCCAGCGTAAACTTGCCGCAATCGGTTGTATCAGTACCATCGCCGCCCAATTGATACGGTTTGCCCAATTGTTGTTCGGCAGTAGTTATAATGTTATCGCCACCTGCTGATGTTTCGGAGGTTGCTGCCGCTTCATTATTACTTGGTCGCCGCCATTCACCAAATCCATCAATCACATTTTGAACTTCTGGCGGTGGAGTACGATCAATTTCGCCAGGCGGCACAATAGTAGGGCGGTCTGCTTCTGTTACTACTCCTTCTTTACCTGTTTCCGTTGGTTTCCCTTTAAGCCCCTTCAATCCACCGTATGCACCAAATATAGGTACAGCAACATTAACGCCGCCCATAACCACATTTGCGATTGTAGCGGCAGGGTGTTCAGCTAACTTCTGCTGAAAATCTGGAGCGTTAACGGTTTGCAATAAAGGATCAAGCCATATGCTTTTTATGCCTAATCCCAAAGATGTTGCTGGCCCATAGCCTTGCTGTGTCGCTTCTTGCGCCCCTTTGTAAAGTCCCTCGCCAGCTTGTAAACCGAAGGCCGCTTCTGCCGCTAGTGAACCTCCAGCAGTAAACGGAGCTGCCGCCACGCCTGCCGCCATTACGCCTGGGTATAAGGTTTCATTTCTAAAATTTGAATTTGCTTTGTCTAATAAGGTCTGTGCCGTGTCAACATCTTCCTGGGAATAACCAGGTTTAGGGACATATTTACCAGTAGCCGAATCGTACATAGCAACAGCATCAAAACGGTTATTCTCTCTAGCCACTTCCTGGTAGCCCTGTATTGCACCAGTGCCGTAATTGGCAATACTATTACCAACATCGCTGACAACGGCTGCGCCGCCTTCATTTTCTGCGTTAGTGGCGGCGTTGTATTCTTGCCCTACGTTTTTAATGCCATCTTTTATTGCGGCTAAAACAGGGTGATTTCTCTTAAATCTAAAATCCTTAAAGCCGTCGACAAAATCGCCAAAACCGTCAACAATATCGTTGTTTTTTGTTTTCGGGGTAATTTCATTTTCAATAGCATTACCAACAGATTCAGCAGCATTACTTACGGCAGTATACTCCTGTTCATTGCTGGCATGAATTGCTTCATTTGCTTTTGTTTCTTGTTCAGAAAGATAATTATAACCATCAACTAATTTATTTTTTGCATATTCGGCATTATTAGTTATAAAATCCCACGTATCAGTTAAAAGGCTCATAATCAACCGCCCGCCTCTTGTATTTTCTTAGTCATATAGGCTTCGATTTCTTCGGTTGTGGCATCTGGATACTTAGCTTTTATAGCATTTGCTACAGTATAATACCAAGTCGCGTTCGGATCGTCTTGTGGTGCTGATAGGCGAGGCTGTTCTGGTTGACTATTACCTCCAATAATCGAAAGGTAATGGTTTACTCTTGATTTTAATAAGCTATAAGCATTCCATTTTGTATCGGTAAAACTTTCTGGATCGGCATTATATTCGCTTTCCAGTTGCTGTATTTTTAATGTATCGTTTGTTAATTGTGATTTACCATATTTAATTGCCCACGACTCATCAGATGTAGCTGTTCCTTTTGCATTCTTGGTAATAATTTTAACTTTGCCATCTATAAAGCGTTGACAGGTTAATCTATCAGAAGGTTGTAAATCAGCCTTGTCTAAAATACTTTGCATAGTAGCAGGGTCATTTGTATATTTTAACATTTCGCCCAAGGTACTTTGGTAAGTAGCTTTATTATTTGCCGTTTGAGTTTCCCTTGCAAAAGCTAAATTAGAACGGTAGGTTTTAAAATATGTATCAAATTCTTCTTTGTTGCCGTATTTATCTTTTAAGTATTTAAGTCCTTTATCACCGTCTGTTCCGAACATTGAAATAAGACTATCAGATATTTTCTGGGCAGTTTGTTTTGTAATAGCAGGTTTAAGTTTTGCCTCAATGTCGGCATAAGTGCCAGCATCTACTTTGTCATTAAACCATTTTAATTCTGAATTTGCCGCATCTATATTACCGTCAGTTATTAATCCTAAAATGCTACTTTTGATTGCACTATTCCAACGGGTTGAAACATTATTATCTATTTCCTGTTGAGTTAATCCATTTTTTTGGCCAAAGCTTTGTTCATTAGCTTTAATATCTAACATATTTTGGTCAGCTAATTTCAAAATAGCATTATTAGAATCTAACTGCCCTTGCTGTGATGCTAATGCCATATTGCTTTGAAACGAACGTCCCAACGTATCACTGGTGGCCGTGTAGTTATCTTTAAACGCTACGTCTTGCTGCTGGTGCTGATGTTCCATTGCTGCTTGTTGGTATTTTGCTGATGGTTCTGCCCACGATCTGGTGAATATAGCCTGTTGGCGTGGATTTAGCGATTTTAGCGCATCATTTTTAATTTGGTCTAAAGCCGTGGTGCTCTGTTGGGTCATGCTCGGTATTGCGGCTTGGTCTGGAGTCGCTTCTTTGCCAAGCGCGTTAGCACCTTTTAAATAAAAAAGCCCATTATCGCCATAAAACGAATCATGGACTTTATTCATTGCATCATTATAGGCCGTGGTAACAGCCAAGGTGTCTTGATTATCTTGGTAAGCTTTCATGCCTTGCCCTAGTGTTTCCATGCCCTTAAAGGCACTTGCACCAAAGGCATCAGGGCCAACATTTACACTTGCCCTAACCGAAGGGGCTTGGTTAATTTGTACGGAAGTTTGATATGTTGGTATTTGGGGCACTAAAACCACCTCTTAACCTTGGTGTTTTTACCAAGCCAATCAATATTAGGGCTTACGCCACTGGCGCCAGTTGCAACCTTGCTTTTTGCCGTGTCGCTAACAGTACCTTGACCTGCTAAATATTGGCCTGTTGCGCCTAATACGCCGCCCAGCATTGAAGACGTGGCTGCGGAATTATAAACAGAGGCTTGATTGCGGTAATTGGTTGCCTCGGCCCTGTAGCCCCATTCTTCCGTTTGGGCGTTAGTATCTGTACGGTTAATATCTTCCTGGGCGTTTACTGCCGTGTCAGTGATTGCGGCAAGTCCGCTACCGGAACTGGTGTCAGAACCATTTGCCGCGAGTGCCGCCCGTTGTGCGCCCTGTACCTGAGACTCTTTCGCCCTAATATCATGTTGCTGTTGCTGTTTTACTTCCTCAACCTGATTAGCCTGGGCATTCGCCAATACAGCATTATTGTTTGCTATTTGCGCCTGGGCTTTATATGATTGCTGACCAGCATAACCCTGAGCAGCAGAACCAACGGCGGCTATTGCAGTAGGATCACACATATAATCACCTCCGAAACTGGAATATATGAAACGGCTCATTGTTAATAAAAATTTGATTCTTAATATCAAACCCTAACCATTTAAGCCATTTGATTGATACTTTATTCTCAGCATGAACAAAATTCATCAGTACCTTATGACGGGCTAACCACTTTTTGATATAATGTTGAGAATGTTTAACAAATCGGAAGCCGATCTTATTAATACCATCAGTTGAGAGCATCCAGGGTATACCAAATTTGTAATCATCACAGCCAAATAAAATAGTCGGTACATTGTCTACTAAAACGCATATGCACTCCGCTGTTTTTAAGCATCTATTAACTGTATCTATTGGTTTTGACCTTGTAGAGGCCCATATTTCATGTTTATCGGCATCGCGCATATGTGCGGCTATATATTCAGCATCGTCTTTTGTGGCATTACGAATATTAATTTCCACCTGTCGTCACCTTCGGGGCCACACCAACTATGTGCATGGGCATTATCCCCGACCCTTTCATTATGATCTGACCGTCAAAATTAAAGTTGGTGGTCAGTACAATGTCGTTTAAATCGCCAGTATATAGGCCCGTGGTGTCGTAAGGCAGTGAAACAAACGGTCCTTTTTCTAACGTAGCAGCTTCGCCGCCTTGACTGTTAACAACCGACACAACCAACCCATTAGTCAACTTTTTGCGGTCTGTGCCTACATCAACCGAAAGCGTTTTTAGCAACCATTCAAATTCCTTGCCGATTGTGACCGTAGTTGCCGCCGTATTCAGCGTAATTTTGCCATTTGATACTGTTCTCTTGGATACTTCCACGCCATCAGCTAATATAGCAACCTTTTCACCTTCCAGCCAATCTAGACCGCTAATCGTGGTTGTTGCAGGGTCATAGGTCCAGGTTATACCGCAATCTACACCGAAATAGGCTGATTTGCTGGAAACATCACGTTCTACCAGCATTTCAATATAGCGAACGGTAGAACCATTGATTGTACGCTTAACTTCGAAATAAACATCGTCCTGCGTATCACCAGGGATAACCGACACGCGTTCATAGCAACCGTCTGTTTTATGGTGCGCCCAGGCCCAAACATCGTGCTCCTTATGGAAGGTAAAGGATAATAGCACACCATCAGAACGCACCGCCCAAAGTATGCCATTTGGGTACTGCTGGAAGGCCCAGTTTATTACTTCATAACCTTCAAATAGGTGATTGGCTAAGATTGATAGGTCATTGCCTGTATATCCGTCAATGTCGTATGAGTAGCCTAACGAGCGCACCTTGGCGGCATTGCGCTGCAAAAATAAAATAACTTCGCCGGAGACAACGGGCTTAACCTCGCTGTCACTGCCGAAGTATGTTTGACATGTTTGAATTTTATCTTCATATGTAAACGCCCCGGAACTTCCGGGGCTTATGGACCATTCACTATCAGTAGTCAGGGCCACTAATGCCCTTGTTGGAACTAACCAGTTTATTGAATTGACACGCCTTGCAAGTAACCTATCGGTAATTTCATCATCGTCTTCCTGGGTTATTTCCACTAGGAAATTTTCGTAATCGTCGATAACACTGGCCCACCACGTATTAGGCGCATAATCATTGCCGCCAAATACTAACCGGTTCTGGAAGAATGTTACGCAGTAAGGCCAACCGCGGTAATCAGACCATGCACCCTCGGCCCACGATTTATACGCTGAACCGCCCTTATTGAAATTAGTCTGCATTGTCCCTGTAACTACAGTGCTGGACGTATATCCAGTGACCTTAAAACAGGCCCACATTTGCTTGCCTGTGACCTCAAATGTATATGTGCCATAGTCGGCGCTGGTAGAGGCGTGTGTAACTCGAATTAGACACTCATCATCCTCTGATCCCGTTACCTGCGTTACCGAGGTATCGCCGGATTGATAGGTAACCGTATTGAGTTTAAACCACGTGTCCCCTTCATCAACCGACTTCTCGATGTAAACAGGAACAGAATCCAGCTGTGCGGACGAATCCGGTTTGATTGTACATGTCCAATCACCAATTACCCGGTAGGAATCACTTGTAAATTCAGTGCTTACAGGTAATGTCCCGGAATAATTCTCGGCATATGCTCTATATCTGATACCCCATATTGAGCCAACATGCGTAGATTCAAAAATAGCAGAGGATGCTGTCGCTGTGACCGCTCCATCTTCATATAGCCAATCGTCACCATCTGTATTACTCAATGTAATAGTAGTATCGGTGTCGTTCTCTTTCATCAGCGGCCCATTCGTAAAACTGCATTTGCTTATTGTCCAGGCCGTATGATCTGTTCTGGTGAGTTTCCGCGGCATGTAACTACTATGGACCATGTATAAAGTGTCGGCAGATTGCTCGAATTTAACTAGGGCTAAATCATCTATCGAATATGGCGAAGCAATTTCATAAATGTCATTCTGTACCCAATACGTTGCCCAATTCGTACCTGTTCCGGGTTCATCATCGCTGGTGGACGTATGCGCCGTTATACAACGATATACCAGGCTGTCAATAATTACATAGTCATAGGCCGCATAAGCCGTACCGCTGGCCCATGCGTCCGTAGTGGTCGAATCCATTATGATCTGACCACCATCTTTGATAAAGCGTATATAATAGTCGCCAAACTCCAGCAAATAAGCCTGGGTTATGGAAAAAACAAAATCGACCAGGTAAGCACCAGTGGTCGAATCTTTTATTGCACATATATATCTTGTACCGCACCTAGCCTGCACACCGCCCTGAGGTAGCACAATCATGTTCTTGATGGTGTCAGCCCCGACAGCATACTTTTGCAGGTCTACCCTGCGCCTTAACTCCGGCGCCAACTCGCCGCCAGCGAAAGAGGTTTGATATTTTGTAACCATACTACCTCCTGGCCCTGATGTAGTGGTTATCAGAGCGCAACGGCTGTTTCTTTTCTGCGCCTGACAAGTATTTAGCACGTTCGACTATGCCTTGTTGAATTTGCATGGCATTTTGCGCTATCTGTGGCGTTTTTGCTAGTCCAATAGCAATCATGCCGCCTAATTTCCAGGCTAGCGCCTCAGTAAAATAAGCTGGCATCAAGTCAGTATTTTCAACATTGACAATGTATTCAGCCATTGCATTTTTTAGATTACAGACAATTCTTTGTACGCTGTCGGTATCAGTGTCGGTATAGATAATCTTGAAAGGTTCTTTATGGTGATCGCCAAGGCCAACGCTCAAAATGCGTATGGCATCGTCGGGATATTCATAGACATATTGATATTCTTGATTTGCTTCATCAGTAACCACCGTCAAGGCGGTATAAGATTGCTTGGCAAAATTCCAATCAGTTTCATTAAGTAGTGATTTTCTCGCTATATCATAGAATCTACCGCATATAGTAGCCTCGGTAGATTGATCTGCAAAACTAGAAATAGGACGGGTAGAGCCAATAAAAGTTAAGGCCATATTACATATATCGTATTTGGTCATATAAACCCCTCCAAAAAAGGAATAGGGCGAGTTTCCCCGCCCCCAACTTACAATTCAGGTGAATCGTTTATATAGGCAACAATACTGCCAGTGGTCATGGTCGCCGATGCAGTGAAGTACAGTCTGTAATACTGTTCTAAATCTTGTATTGGGAATGGCACTACAACATGATAACCAGCGGTTAGGCTAGAATGGTCAACCGCGCTTACTGGGGTAAGCATTGTAGCGGCACTAGAAAAACTAGTATTATCATCTGATTGCAGGGCTACTGTCAGGGTCGCGCCAGATGTAGCCGACTCAAACGCATCTAGCACCCGAATGTGCAAATAGGCAGGCTCAAAAAAATTACCGTCAGAGCCAAAGTCTAAATAATTGGTAGACGCGGCTGTTACGGTAATTGTCTGTTCATCTGAGCCATCCGTTTGCCGGGTGAAACTTAACGCAACATCATACATATAATTTTTTCCTCCTTACGATACCAAATCTTCGTCTGCATCTAGGACTTCGCATAAGCGAATAGGTACGCCCAAAAATGCCGGGGATACCCTTTTGTTCGCCATTTCTTCCATTGTGAGGAATGCGTTAGTCTTGTTGATCGCTTTTTTAACAAAGGCGGTTTTTACTTTTCTGCCGGTATAGAATCGAGCGCGTGGTGAAAGGTCAGGAATGGTTTCTATTGCTTCTATCATTAAATTGAGCAAATCTGCGCTAGTATCAGAGGTTTGTCCAGCGGCTGACAATGCAGAGGCATCAATATTTGCAATACGAATTACTTTCTTGTAATTGCGTACTGCAATTCCGGCACGCCATTCCCACAAATCCCGATACGCAGGCCAATAAGAACCATCATCCAATTTGATTAATTCTTCGCCGTAGTCTTTATGTTGCAAGCCAACCTCTGTATTTTTAGGATAAAAGGCGCAGCAGGAATCTTCGCCCCAATCGATCAGCCAAATAGACCGATTGTCGGTGCCAGTTCCGTCAGCAGTAAGGACATAATCGCCAAAATCTTCTTTGCTAGTGGAACTATAGAAAGTTTCAAGGCCATTAAATGCCTGGGCATCGTCTGCTTTTGAACCTTTAAACAGCTGATATGCTAATTTCTTACCCATTGCGCCGATATAAGGCCTGTTAACATTAGCCCTAAATCCGGCTTTATCCTCGGCAGCATTGACTAATTCTTTATCAACCAAACCCAGTGCTGTGAACAAAGCCGCCTCGACCTTAAGTTGTTTAAATGTGCCTTTAGTTCCAGTAGCACCTTCATTCACGCCGCGAATCGTTACGGTTGGGTCAGTAGCCTGTTGGGTTGTTTGCAACCCATATTCTTTATTACCTGGCACGACAAACATATCGTCAATAATGTCGTTACGTTCTGCTAAAATATCGATAACTTTAGCGGCCATACCGTTTGCATCTTTTTGGGACGCATAGTCTTTCCATGTTATCTTTGAATCTGCCATGTTCTAGTCCCTCCTATTTCATATTTGGATACAATATTTGGCCTAGCGTTTTAGGCCCTGATGGTGCGCCCTGCCCTAGCCTAAACTGAGGGTCAGCCGCATCTTTGCTCATCTTCACGATGGCATTAAAAAACGGCCCGACTGCATCAGGAGCAAATCCGCTCAGTGCTGTCATAGCCGCTTGGAAATATTCCGGCGTTTTATCATCGCCGTACTTGGTCATTAGTGAATTGATTTGGCCCATGTTTTTTTCGAAGTTGCGCCCCATTTCACCCTTAACGCCGTCAATAAACTCTGCGTAGGTATTTTCGCAGTTCTGGGTAATATTAGCCGCAATACGCTGTGGCAGGTCTTTTACACTGTCGCAGTACAAACCTACTAGCTTATTTGCTTGGTCTGGGTTAAGGCCCAATTCAGAGGCAAGTGGTTTAAACGCATCAAGTGATTCCTGGTTGATAGTAAAACCTTCTGGAATAGTTGGCTTATAGTCTGAGAGGTTAGGCGGTTCTACAGGTTCTGTTGGCTCTTTTTGTGCTGGGTCTGCCGGTGGATCAGTCGGGGCAGGTGGCTCTACCGGATTAACTGGGTCTTGGTTAATCGGCTCAACTGGTTCAACTGGTTCTACCGGGGCTGGGTCTTCTGCAAATAATTGCAGGTCAATTGTGGCTAGGCTGTTACGCTGTGCCATATCGTTCATAAATAATCACTCCTTCTTTGCTTCTCGCATCATCAACTCAAATTCTTCCGGGCTGATGGCGTACATGGTGTTATAAATATCAATAGCTGCGGCTTGTTGCGCGGCTATGCGATATGCTTCGGCACTATTAAATAGATTTTTTTCATTCCATTTGAGTAATCCCAGTATCCACATGACGAATTTGCGCCCATGGACGGTACTCATTTGGCTTTTCAGCATGGCCTCAAATAATTCCCGTTTGAGTTTGCGCTCATCGTCCTTGGCTTTTTCAGATGGATTATTATAGTGAACAACCCTGTTTGGCTGTATCATCTACTGCACCCCCAAGAATCTTGTTAACGCAGTGTCCTGGTCCATCGGCATCTTACTGGCGGCTGAACCTACGTTGGCGGCGGTCTGCGCCATTTCTGCGGCTTGTTGCATCTGCTGTTGTTTTGCCCTATTCTGTCTGATCTGCACTACTGCTTCATCACTCCTAATAATAGAACCAGGTGCGCCGGTCATATCCGCGACTTCATCAATTACTTGGTCAGAATCAAGTTTATCCATGACGGTTGGGTCAAGTCCAGCCAACTTCTCGCCATACGCTATCACCTGGTCAATGCGGCCTAAGTCTACTATCTTCTGCGCCTGGGCCATTATCGAGATATAGTCGGTCTTGATGTTTTGTCCTTGCAAATACTGCAAATCTGATTCGCTCACATAATTACGAATGTCCGGATAAACACCAGCCTCCATGCCGTAGTCAAAGAGGATTTCTGTAGCCGGATTGAGGAATTCATCGTGCATGTTTTCCAGTGCTGGTCCTAAAGCCATCATGCGTTCACCAGATATAGCCCTGACTTCCTCGGCTGTCATCTGCTTATCTTCGCGCATCGATACTGACATAAACAAGTCTATATAAAAATCCTCACTGATCTGCTGTTTCTTGTCCTGTATTGCCTGCCACATGACCGCTAATTGTGGGTTAATCTCAACCAACCGTTTTATAGTTGCATCTGGGCCTGTTGGATTGATCTTGTTATAGTCTCCGGGGATGGTACTAACCTCACTCAAATCAGCCGTTCCCTGTGTTGCTGGATTCAATTCCTTATTGATTGCATCCATGTAGTCATACATCATCGACTGCAATTGTTTGCAGTTACCAAGACTATTACGACCTGGACACATCTTGCCGTAAGTCTCGTTGTTGTTGACATACCAACGCGGCGATACAAATGGTTTGCGGTTATATCCCTTGATTTCTATTATCTGTTTATCACTCTTACCACGAAGATAATAGAGACTAACATAAGGTTTTTTGAATGGCGCTATGTGCATATCATCAGGCGCAATCACATGTACAACAGTATTACTTCTATTGCCCACAGGGTCATCTTCGGTAATACTGTCTGTGATCGTGCCCGGTAGATTATCCTCGCCAAACAGTTCTACTAACTGTGCCGCTGTATATTCAATCTCGCGATATAGTGAGTCAACTATGCCTTTCCCATCAATATCCAACCAATACTCGCCGACATTCAATGTTGTACAATGAACGATATTTTCATAGTCCTTATCAATAATCATTACCGCTGTGCCGATATTTGGCAGGTGCAGGTACATTGTGTGTGCCCGCGGGTAAAAGTTAGATTCATGCAGTATTGCATAGTCAGTCTTGGTCACATCATCAAGCCACGCTCTAACGCCTGGAATCTCGTTAATTCGCGCATTACTCATTTTACGCTGAAGCCAGGGCCTAGAGGGTGACGATATAGAAGCAAACATACCAGCCGAACACTTCTGGCTATAAGAGGCAGGCGCATTGTCGTAGATGTATTCGTCAGTTCGTTCGCCCTTGTCCTTACGTTCAGTTATCAGATAGCCCTTCAAATCTGGAGCAATATGGTTCATGATGTCTTCCCAGTCGTGCTCATACGTCTGACGGACTTCCTTGGCGTGTCGGAGTTTTGCCTCATAATATTTGATGATCTTATCCTTATCCATCACGGTCACGTCCCTAACTGGGTTTTGGCTGTTGGCGCAGCCGTTGACAGTCCGCCTGCCGATGTTGCTATAGTAGTCTGGAAACCACGGCGTTTCTTCTCTTGTTCTAGCTGGCTGGCAACCGGATCTTCATTGCTAACTGTCTTGGTGGTTACTGGTGTGATGGTCTTAATGTCCGGAGTACACATGTTATCGCCTCCTATACGGGTCATGTCTTGATTTGGCCTTTACGATTGTGGGCTTATGGTCCACATTAAAAATAGACGCCGCGACATAGCCGATAGCGTCCATCATATGGGAATATTCGTTTTTGTCCGGTTCTTCTAGCAGCACACCAGCGACTTCCTTACGATGGTAGCCGCCAGTAAACGCACCTATAATCCAAGTACAGCGCGGATCAATCAGTATCATCGGCTGACCGTCCGGAGTTAAACTGGTTAGTTTCTTCCTGACAGCCTCCCAACGGGCCATAGCCGCCACTGGTCCTGGTAGTACCGTAATGCTATATTCACTGCGTAACAACTCATTTGCTGTCTTTTCATCGTTTTGGCTACGCTGGTTGCCTGCCGGATCGCCGTAATCGTTGAACTGATACCCAGGGAAGTATGTACCTGACTCAGCCCTAACCACCTGACCGTGTGCAAGTATACCGCAATCCGTTGACTGCAACTCAGGGTATAGTATCAATAGCTGGCCCTTGGCTGTGGTCTGGCAGAAACAGGTCGCAGGAGTTAACCCATAGTCCCAACCTCTTACCACTGGTCTGCCTTGTACTGGCTGTAGTGGTTCTTTGGCTACATGGAAATCCATGCGAAACTCAGGATACCATGGTTTGCCAGGATACACATGGAAGTTTATTTCATATTCCCTTTCCCACTGCGCCTGGGTCAACCCCTTGCGCTGCTCTGCTGCCCACTCGGGTGTGGATTTGTCAGGGTCGGCAGTGTAATGCAACCGCAAAATGTGGACACCCTGCGGCGTTTTATATTCAGTGATTCCTTGCATTTCCTAGCCTCCTGGCACTACAACGTCCGATAACAATCGTTATGACAACCAAAAATCTGTTTATACAGCGTATGCAATGGTTTTGACCTGCATTTTTGATAGTTTTATGCAAAATATGCAGTATAAATATACAAAAACACTGTTTTAGCAGTGCCAACCGCGAACGCATAAACCTATCATATTTCACCCTCTACAATTCGTTGAAAAAATCCTGGTCCTGCGCTAGAAATCAGCGTAACTTTACCGCCGCCCTGTATGATTGGCTTCAATGCTCCCCAAGTTTCTTCCGCTGATTCCCAGAACGCAAATTCATCTAGCATAGCATAAGAGGCGGTGTACTGTCGCAACTGGTCAGCACCTTGGCCTATTGCCTTGACATACGAACCGTTGTTGAACGCTAATTCATATTGTTTGCGCTTGCACTCAGGCCAAGGATAACCTTCCGGCAGGTGGTCATATATAAACTTCATGCGCTTATCGCTAATCAGAAAGTCGCTATCATCAGCTTTCTTTGATTGCACAAATACTGCGCTGTTGGGTCTAAATACAGCCGCCCATAAATGAAGTCCAAGCATAATCCAGGTCAGCATCATGCGGCGCGTCTTAGGGATTGCCAGTATGTTCTCGCGCTCCCACACTTCGCAAGTGTACCGTAAATAGTCCTTGTCAGGGTATCGCTTCACCAGGCCGTTGTCAGCTTCGTCGACTGTCAGGCAACAGTCTAATATCCATCGCCAAGGGCTATTAGACCATACTTTCATTTCTTGGCGGCGCAATAACTCCTGTTTAACCTTAACCTTCTTTTCAAGCGCGGCCCTATTCATCTAATATCGCTTGCAATTCTTCATCGGTCATTTTGCTAAAGTCATCGTCTTTAGAAGTATCATCAGCACCAGAATATTTTAGCCGTGTATCAATTACCTTGTTTAGCCGATCAAACACCATCAGTCGTTCACTGATTCGCAAATTATCATCATTAAACCAGTTATGCAATTTATCACGGGTATTTTGCAATATGTCCAGGTCAGTAGTGACCGTCTGCTTGATGTGCTCGTTGATAGTCTCTTTAGTCTGCGCTGACCGCTCTTTGCGGTGTTCGTTAATGATTTTGCCGATGCTAACATTGCTAACTTTAATTCCCTGATTGCTAAGATAAGTCTCTATTTGCCGATTAGACATTGTTGCCGATAAAGCTAGTATTTGCGCGGATACTTCGGGTGTTATTCTAGCCAAGTTAGCACCCCCTTTTTTGCTAAGTTTTGATAATTAAAATTGGCTAACAGATTTCAGCGTACTCTGCAACGCTGACTTTCTTTCTTTCAGTATCTTCAGCTTGAAGTCGCATTCAGTTGCCCTCATCTTCGCCTTAATAAGCTCCGGCCCTAACTGCTCAATCTCTCGCTCAATCTCTAATAGTGCGCGTTGCAATGCAGCAGGGTCGCGCTCTTGCCGCTCTTGGTCAGTTAGCATAGCGTAAACTCTTCAACTTTCACTTCTCATCACTCCCCATAAAAAATACAATAAAAACGCCTCCATGATTTTCAGGGTAATATCTGGGCAAATATTAAATACGTATAGCGCTGTTGCTATAGCCCACCCAACAATAACAATGATTTTCATTGCCTGCGCCTCACTATCTCCCGCAGCTCATCCCGGCTAATATTGCCGTCATGCACTATTCTATGGCATTGCCAGCACAGCAATATAAGGTTGCCCGGCACATCATCGCCTCTTGCCCCACGGCTCTTTATGTGATGCGCTTGCAAATTAAAATGGCTACCGCAATATTCGCAGTAGCCTATCTGATGTATGCGCTGTATTAACTTTTTATCAACAATCCGTTTCATTTCAGCACACCATTACGCCTGCCCTGCCTAACTGGTTCATGGTTGAGTGCCGTACTACCTCGCGGCTCATACTTGGTACACTGTCCCTTGACCAGCTTCACCCTTTTAGCTGTGCAATTGTCTATGCCGTGATGCTCACAGTCGCGGCGGTCACATTCTACTGTCGGCATATTATCACCTCAAATAAAAAAGCACTCGCCAATTAGCAAGTGCCGTACTTTACAACGGGGCCGAAGCCCCAAAAGGAAGGTAGTAATGAACAAACTTCTTAATATCATAGTAACACGGAAAAAACGCTATTGAGTATGATACTCATTAAAAACAGCCTCGTTTATACGCTAATATCCTGGTCAGCCCTACTATTTCTTTCCACCAGGATGTCAATGTCTGGTCGCTTATCCACCATCGGTCTATCATGCTGCTGTTATTTAATTCAGCCATTCTTTCTGCATAATGCCGTTGTACATATACTCGCCAAACCTCATGCCCATTTACTGTCATGTTCTTTTGCCTAGCTTCTCGGCGAACGTCAAGGAATGTCCTCTTTTTCGGGCCAAGCATACTTTCTACCAACTCAATAGTAAGCAGCCACTTTTCAGCCTGGTCAAGTTCCTCCAAACGGACAACCTTCTGCACAACCACATTGCCAGCGCCTGTCCTTACGTAGACCTCAGGCATAGAGCGCTCATCCTGGATATAGTTAAGGTCGCTAAAATACTGTTTCTTGCGGTCTTCGTAGAATAGTAGCCATTCGGCAGCCGTTTCAAAGTCTTGTCCAATTTCTCTCAAAATATCTTCTCTCCCCACGCTAACCCCTCCCCACAAATCAATTAAATCTCAAACGTAGTTGAACCGTACAATACTAATTCTCTATACACTCTAGTACTTTCGTTGAGTATTTTCCGATTGCACTTTTCAAACCACTTATACATATCTTTAGTGATTATTGTGCTATGTTTTGGCCTTATAACCCACAAATAATTAATTTGCTTTTTGTACTCTCTTGATATTAGCCGCTTTCTATTGT
>Ga0316604_10001165_pt1 | contig 24720 bp, 19 predicted proteins | sample OWC_soil_day20_C_FD_207650 | JGI IMG/M metagenome (GOLD analysis project Ga0316604, IMG submission 207650) | Wetland soil microbial communities from Old Woman Creek delta, Ohio, United States - OWC_soil_day20_CT | ecosystem: Environmental > Terrestrial > Soil > Wetlands | place: USA: Ohio...
AAGCGAAAAGAGTGTATGTAACGGACAACCCGGATGAAATGCTGGTATATTACAAGGACGATGCTACGGCGTTCAATGGCATCAAAAAGGGAACGATTTTAAACAAAGGTGTGCTGAATAACAAAATCTCGGCATTTTTCTTTGAACTGCTCAACCAGCATGGTATTCCCAACCATTTTATCCGCTTGGTAAGCGATCGTGAAATGCTGGTCAAAGCATTGAAAATATTACAAGTAGAGGTTGTTGTGCGGAATATTGCCGCCGGCAGCTTGGCGAAACGGATTGGCTGGGAAGAAGGAAGAAAATTACCCACAACCGTTGTTGAGATGTATTACAAAGACGATGAACTGGGGGATCCGTTGATCAATGCTTCCCATATTAAAGCATTGGGACTGGCAACAGAAGAGCAAGTAAAAACGATGGAAGAATATGCTCTGAAAATCAACGCGATTTTGACCGACTATCTGAAAGACAAAAAAATCGAATTGATTGACTTTAAACTGGAATTTGGCCTTTACCATGGCGAAGTGATCTTAGGGGACGAAATTTCTCCGGATACTTGCCGGTTCTGGGACAGCGAAACAAAACAAAAATTGGATAAAGACCGTTTCCGTCGCGATTTAGGCGATGTGGAAAGCGCATACCAAGAAATCCTGTATCGATTAACCGGCGAAAAAATTTCCTGAAAGGGAGAATAAAGCGTGTTTTTGAATATGGAAAATGATAAGTGGCATGAGGAATGTGGCGTTTTTGGAATTTATTCCCACAATGAGAATGTTGTGTCCGACACCTATTTAGCTTTGTATTCTTTGCAGCATCGAGGACAGGAAAGCGCCGGAATTGCAGTTACTGACGGCTCTTTTATGGACTTGCAGCGCGGCATGGGTTTGGTCAGCGAAGCGTTTCGCCAAGGGTTGCCGAGCATGTCCGGTCATATTGCGATTGGCCATGTGCGGTATTCCACGACCGGATCGAATTTATTAACCAATACGCAGCCGTTAATGGTATCTTATGCCGGCGGACATATCAGTCTGGCCCATAATGGGAATTTGACCAATGCCAAGCAGATCCGGATCGAACTGGAACAAAAAGGCGGCGTATTTCAGACTTCCGTGGACAGTGAAGTCATTGTCCATTTAATTGCCCGGTCGCAAAAGCCGACCGTGGAAGAAAAAATTATCGAAAGCCTGGAGCAAATCGAAGGTGCGTATTGTTTGACCATCATGACCGGGAATAAGCTGATTGGCGTGCGGGATCCGCACGGCTTCCGGCCGCTGTGTATCGGCAAGCTCAATGATGGCTGGGTGATTGCCTCGGAAACTTGCGCCCTGGATACGGTTGGGGCTGAATTCGTCAGAGATGTGGAACCGGGTGAAATGGTGATTGTCGATGAGCAGGGGCTCACGTCACTGCCGTTTAAAACCGGGAACAACCGCTCCCTCTGCGTTTTTGAGTATATTTATTTTGCCCGGTCGGATAGTGTCATTGACAATCAGAGCGTCTATGAAGCGCGGTTGGCGATGGGGCGTCAACTGGCGCGCGAAAGCGGCCTGAAAGCAGATATCGTCATTTCCGTACCGGATTCCGGAACCACGGCGGCGCTTGGTTTCAGCAAAGAATCAGGCATTCCGTTTGCGGAAGGATTAATGAAAAACCGGTATATTGGCCGGACTTTCATCCAACCGGAACAAAAGAAGCGGGATTCCAGCGTACGGCTTAAATTGAATCCGATCCAAACTGTGGTAAAGGGAAAATCCGTTATCATGGTTGATGACTCGATTGTTCGCGGAACTACCAGCGGTAAAATTGTAAAAATGTTGAAAGAAGCCGGTGCTACTGCTGTTCATATGTGTGTGAGCTCGCCACCGATCAGTTATCCGTGTTATTACGGTATTGATACTTCGATTCGCAAAGAATTGATTGCTGCTACCAAGCAGGTTGAAGAAATCCGTCAGATGATTGGCGCCGATTCCTTATATTATCTTTCGCTGGAAGGATTGCAAAAATCGGTGGCAAATGTGAAACCAACGGATATGTGTTATGCCTGCTTCCAGGGCCAATATCCGGCTCCGATCCCCGAGCAAGAGGACTGCGAAGAAAATAAGTACGTTTTCGAATTGGATGGACGGTATTGTAAAACTGGACGGTCATAGGAGGGGTATGCGTGGAAAATAAAGGGTTAACGTATAAAGATGCCGGCGTAGATATTGATGCCGGCAATCGGTCTGTGCAATTGATGAAACAGCATGTCCGGGCGACATACCGCCCGGAGGTGTTGGGCGATATCGGTGGTTTTGGCGGATTGTTTGCATTGAATTCCGGCAAATACCGTCAGCCGGTGTTGGTATCCGGAACGGATGGCGTAGGGACAAAATTGCGCTTGGCTTTCATGATGGACCGTCATGATACCATTGGCCAGGACGCTGTTGCTATGTGTGTTAACGATATATTGGTGCAGGGGGCTGAACCGCTCTTTTTCCTTGATTATCTGGCAGTTGGGTCTTTGGATCCGGAAAAAGTTGCCACGATTGTCAGTGGAGTGGCCCGTGCCTGTAAGGAATCCGGCTGTTCTTTGATTGGCGGCGAAACGGCAGAAATGGCCGGATTTTATCCGGACGGGGAATACGATATTGCCGGTTTTGCTGTGGGGATTGTGGAACGGGACTGCATTATTACCGGGGAAAAAGTTGCGGCTGGCGATGTCTTGATCGGCCTGCCTTCCAGCGGAATTCATTCTAATGGCTACTCGCTGGTTCGTAAAATCTGTTTTGAAGCGCAGTCGTTTAAGCCGGATGAATATATTTCGGAACTGGGCTGTGCGTTAGGGGAAGAATTACTGAAGCCGACCCGTTTGTACCCGAGTGTCTGCCTGCCGCTGTTGGAGAAGTTTGAAATTCATGGTATGGTGCATATCACCGGCGGCGGTTTTTATGACAACATTCCCCGTATTTTGCCGGAAAACTGTTCTGTGACCGTCAATACGGAAGCATGGCCCCGGCCGGTAATTTTTGATTGTTTACAGAAGTGGGGCAATGTTGCTTGGCCGGAAATGTACCGGACTTTTAATATGGGTATTGGTATGATCTTGGCTGTGCCGGCTGATCAGGCGCAAGCCATGCAAGACGAACTGAAATCAAGAGGGGAAGCCTCATACCGAATTGGCCAGGTTACCCAGGGCAAACAAGAAGTTGTGCTTACTGGAGGTGTCTTTGGTGCGTAAAACGGTGTTGGGAGTACTGGTTTCCGGCCGGGGCAGCAATTTGCAGGCGATTATTGACGCAATCAGCGCCGATCGTTTGGATGCCAAGATTGGCTTGGTGATTAGTGACAATCCGGAAGCGCACGCATTGCAGCGGATAGCGGGGTGGGATATCCCTGCCGTTGTTATTGACCGAAAAAAATGTTCTTCCCGCCAGGAGTTTGAAGAGCGGCTGGTGGCTGAATTTACACTTCATCATGTAGATTTAATTGTATTGGCTGGTTTCATGCGCATTTTGAGTTCCTATTTTATCAGCCGGTTTCCGGGCCGGGTTATGAATATTCATCCGGCGCTGCTGCCGGCCTTTCCAGGACTCGATGCGCAAAAACAGGCACTGGACTATGGCGCGAAAGTGGCCGGCTGTACTGTCCATTTTGTCGATGAAGGGATGGACAGCGGGCCGATCATCCTGCAGGAAGCCGTGCCGGTATTGGACAACGATACCGTAGAAACTTTATCGGAACGGATTCTGCACGTAGAGCATCTGTTATATCCGCGGGCGATTAGCTTATACTGCCAGCAGCGATTGGCGGTGGAAGGGCGGAGAGTGAAGATTTTAGCGGAAAAGTCTAAGGAGGGAGCAAAAGTACAATGAAACGAGCGTTAATCAGTGTATCTGACAAAACCGGAATTATTGATTTTGCCAGACGACTTAGCGGTTTGGGAGTAGAAATCGTATCCACCGGCGGAACCATGAAAGCATTGCGCGAAGCAGGGATTCCTGTCACGTATGTCAGCGATATTACCGGTTTTCCGGAAATTATGGATGGTCGGGTAAAAACATTAAATCCGCTCATTCACGGCGGAATCTTGGCAATCCGGGATAATCCCGAGCATGTCGCCCAAATGAAAGAACACGGCATTCAAGGGATTGACATGGTGGTTGTTAATTTATATCCGTTTAAGGCAACCATTGATAAACCCGGCGTGACGATGGAAGATGCGATTGAAAATATCGATATTGGCGGACCGACGATGATCCGTTCGGCAGCCAAAAACTTTAACTACGTTGCCGTTGTGGTAAATCCTCAGCGGTATGCGGAAGTATTGCAAGAATTAGAAAATAATAAGGACCTTTCCGCCCGGACCCGATTAAGTCTGGCGCGGGAAGCATTTAACCATACAGCTACTTACGATTCGTTGATTGACGCCTATCTTGCCGGACAACTGGGCGAGGGGAAATTCCCCCAATCCATGCATATTGTTTTGGAGAAAGTGCAAGATTTACGGTACGGGGAAAATCCGCACCAAAGCGCTGCGTTTTACCGGGAAAAATATTTTGCCGGGGCAGGGATTGCTAATGCCAAACAATTGCATGGCAAAGAACTGTCGTTCAATAATATTGTCGACTTGGAAGCGGCCTTTAAAATTGCTGCTGAATTTGATCAGCCGGCCGCAACGATTATTAAACATACCAATCCGTGTGGGACTGGTATCGGCACTACATTGGCTGCTGCATATAACAAAGCCTACATGGCAGATCCGGTTTCCGCTTTTGGCGGTATTGTCGCGGTAAATCGTGTGGTGGATGCAGATACGGCCCGGCAGATCGGTGAAATATTCATCGAGGCTGTGATTGCCCCTGGCTTTGATCCTGACGCTTTGGACATATTGATTCAGAAGAAAAATATTCGCTTGCTGTCGGCGCAGATGGAACAGGATAACAGCAAGCTTGGTTTTGATATGAAGCGGGTTAGCGGCGGAATTTTAGTGCAGGATTATGATTTCCCGGCTAAAATGGACTTGCAGGTAGTGACCAAAAGAACACCGACCGCAGACGAAATGGAGCAGTTGAAGTTTGCCTGGAAGGTTGTAAAACACGTAAAATCCAATGCGATCGTTGTTGCCGGCAAAGATCAAACGCTGGGTATTGGCGCCGGACAAATGAACCGGGTTGGTTCTGCCGGAATTGCACTCAACCAGGCTGGTGAGCAGGCAAAAGGCGCAGTGTTGGCTTCCGATGCGTTTTTCCCGTTCCGGGATACCGTGGATGCAGCGGCTAAAGCCGGCATTACCGCGATTATTCAACCAGGCGGCTCGATGCGTGATGAAGAATCCATTCAAGCAGCCGATGAACATGGAATTGCCATGGTGTTCACCGGCGTGCGGCACTTTAAACATTAAACTTCCTGCTTGAGATTGAGAAGAGGTGAAATTTTGCGGATATTAGTGATTGGCGGCGGCGGACGGGAACATGCCTTGGTATGGAAACTGAAGATGAGCAGCCGCGTGGATCAAATTTACTGTATTCCCGGCAATCCCGGCATCGCGGAATTGGCGGAATGTGTTCAACTTGATATCGGTGATAATGAAAAACTGGCGCAGTTTGCCTTGGATCACCAGATTGACCTGACGGTTGTTGGACCGGAAGTTCCGCTTACGAACGGGATTGTGGACTGTTTTGCAAACCATGGCCTGAAAATTTTTGGCCCATCGCAAGCGGCTGCGCAAATTGAAGGGTCGAAAGAATTTGCGAAAAACCTGATGCATAAATATCAGGTTCCTACCGCCGGTTTTGCTGCCTTCACCGAATATGAAGCGGCGCGTGAATATGTTCTCTCCCACGGCGCTCCATTGGTGATTAAGGCTGACGGTCTGGCGGCCGGAAAAGGCGTGGTCGTGGCGATGACCACGGAAGAAGCGCTGGCTGCTGTGGATGATATGATGCGCAGCCAGGTTTTTGGCAGTGCCGGCAATAAAGTGGTGATCGAAGAATTTCTCACCGGTGAAGAGGCTTCGCTGCTCGTGTTTACCGACGGCTATACGGCGGTACCGATGGTGGCGGCCCAAGACCATAAACGGATTTTTGACGGCGATAGGGGGCCAAATACCGGCGGAATGGGGACGTATGCCCCTGCGCCTGTGCTTACGCCTGCTCTTAAAGAACAGGTGATGAAAGAAATCGTTCAGCCGGTCGTTGACGGGATGCGGGCAGAGGGCTGTACCTATTGCGGTTGTTTATATGCCGGACTCATGATCACGGCCGATGGACCGAAAGTCATCGAGTTTAATGCCCGGTTTGGCGATCCGGAAACGCAAGTGGTATTGCCGTTGTTAAAAAGCGATTTGACTGTCGTAATGGAAGCGTGTGTCGAGCGGAAACTGGATACGGTTGCCGTAGAATGGGAAGACCAGGCGGCGGTTTGTGTTGTGTTGGCAGCCGGGGGATATCCGGGCAGCTATGCCAAGGGGGCTGTAATTGAGGGCTTGCCGGCGGCAAACGAGGCCGGAGCGACCGTTTTCCATGCCGGTACCGGTGTGAATGCGGATGGTCATATCGTGACTAACGGCGGACGGGTTTTAGGCGTCACTGCGACTGCTGCCGATCTTAAAGCGGCTGTTGAAAAAGTGTACCAGGCCGTACAATGTATTCATTTTGACGGAATGCAGTATCGCAAAGATATTGCGCATAGAGCATTGAAACGGTAAGAATGATGGGATAAAAAGAAGAGAACGGGTTGTTACAAATAGTTCCGTCTATAATTGAAAGTGCGAAATATTGGCTGTAAAGACGTTGTTTTTAGGAATAAAAACAACGTCTTTATGTTTTGTATTACAAAAAAATAATTTCAGAATAATCAGACAAAACACCGAATTAAAGTTTATTCGATAACAACATTGGTATATAATATAAGAACAAGGAGATATCGCTGGAGTTTAGTGGATACAGTATGAGCAAACTTGCCCAAAGGTGAGGACGCAAAGCTATGGGTCTAAAAGCCCAGAGATACTGGACTCATGACTGCCAGGCTACGCCGGTTTATTACGGCTGTGCCCTGGCAGTTTTTATTTTTGTCGATAGAGAGCGAGGTTTTGCCCATGGTTGTTTTATGATGGTCAACTATGGTAACTGATTTATCACCCAAACAATGTAAAAAGGAGGAAAAGCAAAAATGGATAGAACACGGTATGGACCATGGCGTGGCAAAGGGAAATTGGCGCAGAAACTATTGGCTTCCTTCACGGCGGCAATATTTATGGTAGCGTTCACAACCGGAGTGTATGCCAGTCCTTCGGGAGGGAAGGTCACATCCGGTTCAGCCACCATTAAACAAAAGGCACAAACGACTACGATTACCCAAACTACGGACAAGTTATGCATTGACTGGAAGAGCTTTGGCATTGGCAGTAAGGAAACGGTTACATTCGTACAACCTAGTGTAGACGCGATTGCGTTAAACCGGGTTATCGGCAAGAACGCTTCTGCGATTTATGGGAAACTCAATGCCAACGGCCAGGTCTTTCTGATCAACCCGAACGGCATTCTGTTTGCACCCACGGCCCAGGTCAATGTGGGTGGGTTGGTAGCGTCGACTTTGAATATCACCAATAGCGACTTTCTGGCAGGAAACTACACATTTAGCGGCACTACCGGCTCTGTAGTAAACAAAGGAACGATTACGGCAGCCGATGGCGGGTATGTCCTTTTGTATGGGCAGCAAGTCGATAACCAAGGCACAATCGTTGCCAACCTGGGAACGATCGACTTAGGAGCGGGTAATGAGATTACGGTAGACTTTGTTGGTGACGGGCTGGTTAATTTCAGGATTCCTCAGCCTAACGCAAATGGCAATGTCAGCAACAGCAACCTACTGCAAGCTGACGGCGGAAAAGTCGTCATGTCATCTGGAACTGCAACTGCCGTGGCTGGCAGTGTGATAAACAATTCAGGGATCATTCGGGCGAGAAGCATCGATAGTAACAATGGAGTGATCCGCTTGAACGGTGGCTCCGCTAGTACAGTTGAAAACAGCGGTACATTGGATGTTTCGGGAAAGACCGCAAGTGATAACGGCGGAAATATCTACTTGACCGGTTATGATGTAGTCATCCAGCCTACATCCAGTATCAATGCTTCCGGTGCGACAGGGGGCACCTTGGCGGTCAGTACCTATGGCGATCTGACCATCACAAACCCTTTGGCAGCGGGCAATAATGCGAATGTTGTCCTGCGGGCTGACAGTACAGGAACGAGTACTGGTACGGTGAACTTCACTGGTACAGGAGCGGTTGCCTTGAGTGGCACTGGCACCACGGAGATTTATTACAATCCGACCAGTTATACATCGCCTACTGATTATTCGGGAAACGTCAGCGGCGGAACGTTGACGGCGTACATGCTGGTCAATAATGTCGACCAATTGCAAGCGATGAATACCAATTTGGCAGGAACCTACGCGCTGGGTAAAGATATTGACGCAAGTGCAACTGCAATATGGAACAGCGGTGCAGGGTTTGTGCCGATCGGCACTTTGACGAATAATTTTACTGGAAACTTTAATGGGGACGGACATATTATTAACGGCCTTACTATTAATTTGCCAACGGTAAATTACGTTGGTTTGTTTGGCAAGTCTATCGGCAGCATAAGCAACATTAGGATGGTTGCTGTATCTGTAACCGGTAATGGTAACGTTGGTGGTCTGGCTGGAGGGAATGGTGGCAGTATCAACAACAGCTATAGCACCGGTGCGGTGAGTGGAGTCGACCGTGTAGGTGGCTTGACTGGAGAAAACGATGAAACAGGCAAAATAACTAACAGCTATAGCACGGGAACAGTAAATGGCAATGATTTAGTGGGCGGTTTAGTTGGATTTAATCTGGGCAACATGAATAACAGCTACAGTACAGCTGCGGTGAATGGAGTCGACCATGTAGGCGGTTTGACTGGAGAAAACGGCTATTTCAACGGAACCATCAGCAACAGCTATAGTACGGGAACAGTAGGGGGAACTGGTTCTTATGTTGGCGGTTTGGTTGGATTTAACGGAGCGTACATCACCGATAGTTATAGCACGAGTGTGGTGAACGGCAACAATTTGGTAGGCGGTTTAGTCGGGAGAAACTCTGACCTCGGGGGTGTCATTACTAACAGCTACAGTATGGGTTCGGTGAATGGGACCGGCGATGATATTGGCGGATTGGCTGGAACTAATCGTGGCTACATCGCTGACAGCTATAGCACGGGAGCAGTGACTGGCAACAATTTGGTAGGTGGCTTGGTTGGCTCAAACGATTATGCAATCGTTAACAGCTACAGTACGGGTTCGGTGAGTGGCAATTACCGCGTTGGTGGATTGGTTGGACTAAATGTTGACAGTATCAGCAACAGCTACAACACCGGCACGGTAAGTGGTCAGACTGAAGTTGGCGGATTGGTGGGGGAAAATGCTGGGAGCATAAGCAATAGCTACAACACGGGTGCGGTTAATGGCAATAACGTCGTTGGCGGTTTGGGCGGAGTGAACTATGGCACGGTCATCAATAGCTATAGTACAGCTACTATAAGCGGAGCCATAAATGTTGGCGGATTATTTGGAGGTAACGTTAATGGTGGTAGCATCAGCAACAGCTATAGTGCAGGAACAGTGGTCGGTAGCGAACAACAAATTGGAGGTTTGGTTGGAACCAACTATTCTTACAACGGCATGAGTGCTACGATAAACAACAGTTATAGCACCGCGAATGTAATCGGTAATGATGCAGTGGGTGGGTTTGCCGGTGTAAATGTCAATCCGTGGGCCACTATCACTAACTGTTATAGTACAGGATCGGTGAACGGTAATTCCCAAGTGGGTGGCTTTATTGGTAGCAATGCTTATGGTGCTCGAGTCATCAACAGCTATTGGGACGCAACAACCTCTGGTCAAACAAGTAGTAGTGGTGGCACTGGCTTAACAACAGAGCAAATGAAAAACCAAGCTTCATTCGGTAGTTGGGATTTTACTACTATCTGGGATATCAATCAGGGGACTTCGTACCCGTATCTCAGATGGCAAACTCAATGACAAAACACGACGAACCAAAACGCTTCTGCAAATCAATGCAGAAGCAAAGCAGCACGTAAAAACAGTTGAGCCCAGCAAATATTTGCTGGGCTCTCTTTCTCTTTATTCCGTTATACCAAACCAAGCCATTTCCAATAGGTAGCGCCCAAGAGAAGGATCAATAAATAAGCGATAATCGTTAATGGAACGCCGGTTTTGATAAAATCCTTGACTTCAAAAGTATCCGTTCCATAGGCAATCATATTTTGCGGTGCGTTTACCGGTAAAATGAAGCCGAAACTGATTACATACTGAAGGATCATTGTCATACCGACAATATTGATCCCGGGGGTCTGTACGCTTTGCAGTACGGAAATAATAATCGGGATCATCGCGGCGGCCAACGCAGTGGCGCTGGCAAATCCAAGATGGATGATGATAAGAAACATTGCCAGTGTAGCCAAAATCGTCAGTGCAGGCAATGTTTGCAGCCCAAAGCTGGCTACAATTATACCGGCCAGCCAAGAGGCAGCTTTGGTCGACAAGAGTGCCGAGCCTAGGCTGATGCCGACGCCAAACAGTACTAACGTTCCCCAGGGTATGCGTTCCTGGGCTTCTTTCCAGTTCATGACGCCGATGCCTGGCAACAGCATGACGGCAATGGCAGCCAAGGTTGTTGAAGAGGTATCAAAAGGATGTAAAATTTTCTCCGTGGTCCAGAAAAACAGTAAAACCATGGAAATTGCCATTAATTTCTTTTCGTCCGCTGTTGTCGGCCCGAGTTTTGTTAAAGCCTGCATTACTGCTTCATGCCCTCCGGCGATTTCTTTTGTTTCCGGTGGCATGAGTTTGAGAAGGACATAATAGAGGGTTATCGACATGAGCAAGGCAAATGGAGCCGCGGCAATAAACCAGTTTAACCAGGTGATCGTCACACCCAATTGTTTTTCGATAAATCCTAACGCGATCATGTTTTGGGCCGCGGCTGTTTTGATACCGACGTTCCAGATACTGTCTGCCTGCGCAGTAGCAATCATCATAACTGCGGCAAACCGGCTTTTTCGGTTTACGCCGAACGCGCCGATAATTCCTATTACAATTGGAACCAGGCAGGACACGCGGGCCGTCGTGCTGGGAACAAAAAAGCTGAGGACAAAGCCGACAAAAATTACGCCAGCCAGGACACGGTTGGTTTTGGCGCCGATTTTGGATAAGATAAACAAAGCAATTCGTCTGTCCAGCCCGGTTTTCATCATAGCGGCGGCAATGAATAAGGCTCCGCCTACCAGCGCCAGAGCGGTATTACTGAAACCACCCAGTGCGAGGGTAAGCCCTTTGCTTGTTCCCAGAAGTACTTTGGGATTGGCTACGTCAGGCGACAGCCCCAATAAAAATGCCATAAGCGTGATAATGATGGCGGCACTGACCGGATACGTTACAGCTTCCGTCATCCACAAAATAATCGAAAAGACTAGAATTGCCAGCATCCGGTGTCCGGCGACTGTCAGGCCGGCCGGAGTTGGGAGTGCAATGACGGCAAATAACACCATAAAGGCGAATATAAGGCCAAATCGTTTCATAAAGGGCATTATTCATCCTCCTCGTATAATTTCTTCTGTTGGCTAAGTTCTGTTTTTGTTCCGGATCTCCTTGTATTCGCTGCAAAAAAGAGCCACAGGCTTAGCCTATGACTCTTTTGGCAACAGAAGATTAATTGTTCTTCGTTTCAGGACGGTAAGCCATTAAGCTGATAACCACAAAAACCAGCAGGTTGATGACGAGGGCAACAAATCCGGCGTTCAGATGCTGACCCAAGAAGGGGACAGGATCCATTTTGCCTAAAATGAGGCCAAACACGAGAAGTTCACCAACCAGCAATCCGCAGTAAGCGCCGATTTTGGTTGCTTTTTTCCAGAAAATCCCCAAGACCAGCATCGGGAAAAACTGCGTAACTCCGGAATAACCTGTCAATAGGAGGTTAACCAGCATGTTTGGCAAATAAATGGCGAGAATTAACGCAACCGAAGTCAAAACCAATACCATAACGCGGGCGATTTTGCCCATTGCTTCCATACTGGTGTTTGTTCCGATCGTCCGTCCGTATACGTTCCGCGAGAACAGCATGGATGTGGACAGCAGTAAGTCTGCAGCCGGGATCATGCAGGCCAGCGCGCCGGCGCCGCCGACTAAGCCCAGCGCCCAGCCGGGAAAGGTTTGTTGCACGATCACCATGAACGCCATATCCGGAGTTTTTAACGCCGGAACAATGACCAACAGAGCGGCAAAGCCGATCAACATGGGGAACAGCAGGCAGATTTGATACAAGGGAAGATATACTGCATTGTGGCGAAGAACTTCCGCGTTTTTCGCGCTAAAACTGTTGGCAGCAAAATGCGGCCACATATAAAAGCCTAGGCTGGTCAGCATTAACGTGGACATAACCCAACCCACATCCAACGCCTTCGTTCCGCCCGGTAAGGCCAGAAAGCCGGGTTTTGCCGCTTCAATCGCTTCAAACATACCGCCTACACTGCCGAAATAATGAATTGGCAAATAAAGACCGAAAAAAACGACGGCAATAATCATGACCACATCTTTTATAACCGCGGTAGTTGCAACGCCTTTTAATCCGCTGGTATACACAAAAACGGCTACCATGGTGAATGCCATCAGCATGGCGGGAACTCGGCCGATTTGCCCATAAGAACAAGTTTCAATGATTAATCCCAGGCCGGTTAACTGCAACTGCAGGTATGGCAGTAAGAAAGCGACGCCGATGACGGCGGTAAGAATGCCTAACGTTTTGCTTTTGTAAATATGTTCGATCAGGTCAGGCTGGGTCATTAAGCCGTATTTCCGGCCTAACGGGGCAAAAGCCGGTAATATATAGTAACCGACAAGGTAGGCCAACGCTCCATAACCGAGAATATAAAACGTTGGGCCTCCACGGGCGTAGGCCCAGCCACTGGCGCCCAAAAAGGCGAAAGCAGTATAAATTTCACCGGCCAAAATAAACCAGTTTAACCATCTGCCAAAATTACGGCCGCCAACAGCCCATTCTTCTAAGTTCATTTTTTTATTCATGCCGGGAACCATACCGACAATCGTAATGCCAACAACAAAAACAAAAATAATTGCTAAAGCCATAGCTTCGCTGCTCATGTTTCATCACCCTTTCTCTTTCGCACACAGTATCATTGTGAATTGTGGTTGTTTTTGGAGTCTATATGGTACAGACACTTAATGCATATGAAAGCGACAAAGATGCCGGCGATGAGCCAAAACGCTAAGAATGGCAAGCCGCATACGATGGGTTTTACCCGATTCACAAAAGGAATCATTCCTACTGTCCAAATAAACGGAATTAGAGTTAGGATCACTTTGACCGGATTCATGTTAGGTACCTCCCTTTTCTAGAATTTTAATCCACCTCTTATAATAGTTGTTTTTCCTTTTACTTACAAGACTAGATTGGATAATTTTCCCGTAAAAACCCGTTTTTATAATTTTTTTAGCCAAAGTTGTAAGATTTTGAATTATAGTACGATCAAAAAAGGCTTACATTGACAGGAAAAGATGGAGTTTTTATAATTATAAGGGAATGTTATAGCGGAGGGTGAAAATGAGGACTACGCAAGCCGTTTCTTTGAATGACGTTTCCCGGAGCAAGCGTCAGCAAATATTGGATGCCGCCTATGTGGTTTTTTCCCGCAAAGGATTCCATCGGGCTACCGTGGACGAAATTATTGCTTTGGCTGATACGGGAAAGGGAACCGTATATAATTATTTTACGAATAAAGAAAAGTTATTTTACACGCTGGTCAAGGAAAGAAGCGCTCCGTTTGAGAGCGCGTTGCAAGAAGTTGTCCGGTCTCACGATCCTGTTTTGACCAAACTGGAAATCATGATCCGTTTATTTCTGCAGTTTTATTTGGACAATGGCGGGCTGTTGCGGGTTTTGATGCATGAAATGAGGGGTTTTGGCAGCGAACAATATTCGACCTTGAGCCAGGAGCAAAGGGAAAAACATCAGAATTCGTTCCGCGCCACGATTGATATATTGCAGCAGGTGTTGGAAGAAGGGATCCGGGTCGGGGTGATTAAAGAATGCGATGCGCAAAAATCGGCCTATGCTCTTTTTAGTGTCATTGTAACGATGGTTTTCCAAAATTTTGTGGAAGAAAATTTGGAAGCAACAGCGCATTTAATCGCTGACGTATTTTTTTACGGAATCGCAAAAGAGAGATTGGCAAAGTAAATTGTTGATGGACGAATAAAGCAAAGAAAAAAGCGGAATTCATTCTCAAGGGTTCCCGTTTATGAGTTGAAAATTAAAATATCGACCTTTTTGACATTGTTTTTAGCAATAAAAATAATGTCATTTTTTCTCGCCGTTATTGGATTTATTAAAAATCAACACGGGAATTAGCATGATTTTTTCAAGAAAAATCAAAGAAAAATACTGGTATATTTTAATGATTTTCGCAAAAAAAATCGGCGCTAAAGTCAGTGTTGACTATTTAGCCCCTTAATTGGATTGGAGTCCTGTCCAATTAACGTGTGAAGGAAGACATGCTGCACATCTATTAGAACGGGCATTGTGGAAGCGCAAATTGATTCATACCTCTGCCAGACCTGTGATCCGATCGGATAATGGACCACAGTTTATCAGCAACGTATTCGAAACAGCGTGTAAAACATTATCTGTCGAACATGAGCGCATACCGCCTAAAACGCCAAATCTGAACGCTCACATTGAATCATTTCACAGTATAATTGAGCGGGATTGCTATGCCAAAAATGAATTTAGCAGTTATACCGAAGCGCATAAAATAGTAACCGAATTCATTGATTTTTATGTGAACCGATATTTGCATGGCAGTTTAAAAGATATGCCACCGGCTGAATTCTATAAGATGGTAGTCAATATGGAGATAACGCCATTTACTGTAAGCGTATAGCTTTGCGCGCCCTTGGCTATATATCCTGCACGAACGTGTCAATTCGTCAATGACCGCGAAAAGCGGGGCGAAGCCGGATCATTGACGAATTGGCAAGTAGTGCTACGATCTGCTACTTTTGCGCGCAATAGTTCGAAATAATTAGCTACGCTATGCAATCAAATGATATTGCGACAAGACTCCAAAATTCGGGGGTTGAACCGCTCCTAAAATTTCTGGGTGCATTGCAGCCAGAACCGACCGTTACGGTCGGCAGCAGAAATCGCAGGATCGGAGGTCAATTTCCATGCATAATCCATTCGTAATGAAGCGTCGTGCTCCCAGTTCCAAATCGCCCCTAATCCTGCACCGCATAACGTGCGGTGATTACCAGAGTCTTCCCATGGGTGTTTGTTCAGTTTGATGCTCCCAGTGTCGATGAACGCAACGAGTTGGAATTTTGGGGTTGGTAGGTTCCAATGCAACTCGCCAGTGAGAATGTAGCCTTCGTCACCCGATGCTTCCCCCTGCGGATATGCCCGTACCCCGGTTGCCCCGCCGAGATAGAGTCTTTCCGAGGAGTCCAGGTTTTTGCTGGCTAATTGCCCGGTAAAGGCAAGTGTGTAACTGAGTCGCTGGTTCATCTGTTTTAGGCGCAACAGATTTAACGTGCCTTTGGTAAAACGACCGTTTGTATTTGCGCTCAGTTGATCCGTCTCCAAAACATCCGGTGTATGGATACGAAGTTTCCCTATGGCACAAGTAAGGGCGAAGGCACTGATGCCGCTGCCATCCGCATCGCGCTTGTCACCATTGAGGCCAAGACTAACAATTTGGCTTCGTTTGTCCGATGCGAAGTCGGTCGCATCCTGACGGTCGTTGAGTTTCTTTTCGTCCAAGCTGATACGCCCATAGAGGTTACCGTTACGGGAGCGAATAAACGGGTACGTGCCGAAGAGACTGGTTGTAATGGCTTCCCCACTGGCTCCCAAGCTGGCAAAGTCTCTGCCCAGCAGATAGTGGGTGCGCTCATAGCTGACACCCAGTTTTCCGCCTTGACTGCCGATAGGGACCTGATAGGACACGTTTTGGCTATCCAGTCCGGAACCGGCATAGGTTCCGCCTAGTGCCACTTGATCACCGCTACCGCTGGGGTTATTGATGTTCACAGCGACTGTAATGCGGTTCTCGCCCGTAAACCAGTTGCCGTAATTATCGGCTGTTAACGTTTCTTCCAATTGGTTTGCATTACCGAGATCGACAATCAAGTCGGTTGTACCGGCTATTTCTCCGGGGGCAAGGGTGGCTTTGGCTTTTACGCCACTGGTATCATTAAGCAGTAAAATGGTTCTTTCCAATGCATCATCCTTAATGTAATCCCCGCTGCGAAGTGCCGACAGCAGGGCGTTGCCATAGGCTGTATTCAGTGTCGAGTGATTGCGAAGGCTGATCTTGCCGTATTGCCCGATCAGTATGGCGATTTCCACCGTATTGTCTTTGACTTCTTGGGCAGGAAGGTAAGCGGCAGCCACCAGATAACCCTGGCTGCGCAGATACCTGGTGATTCGCCAGGCGATACTTTCGAGGTCAGCAAGACTCAGCTCCTTGCCTAGTTGATCGCTGATTTGTGCAGTTAACTGTTCATCGCTGAAAATGCATTGACCAGTAAAACGGATACAATCCACCCTGATTTTCGGTCCCTCAGCGACTTGTTTTGGCCTTTCCTGCTCTTGAGTGACGTTCACATCAGCAGTCGATGGCTCAGGAGAAACCAATTTACGTTCCTGGACACTTCGTTCGGTTTGGCCGGCATCCGGCGCAACAGCGGCCAGAACAGACGCATTCACAATCCAGACTGCGACAAAGATCACAACTGCCAAACGGTGATGTTTGGAAACAACCATGGCAAAACCTCGCTTTCTGTCGACAAAATAAAAACTGCCAAGGCATAGCCGTAATCAACCGGCGTAGCCTGGCAGTCATGAGTCCAGTATATCTCTGGGCTTTTAGACCCATAGCTTTGCGTCCTTACCTTTGAGTAAGTTTGCTCATACTGTATCCACTAAATCCCAGTAATATTTTATTTGCTATTTATATTATATGCCGATGACGGGTTTGCGTAAATACTTTTAAAGATATTTATTAGACTATTCTGAATTTATTTTTTTTAAAAGGATAATCTTATTTTCGTGCAACTATCTGGTTTCCTTAGTAATTTTATCTGGGGCAACCCCTTTTATCTTCTTTTAAAATAATGGTATTTAAAAGGAAATGATTGCGAGATGATTTCAGATGTGGCATTATAAATGCAAGGTAGAAAGACAATATTGTCTTTTCCGAATGGACATGAATTATAATTTTTTGCATTCCAACTCGTAAACGGAAGCCCTTGAATTTATTCTCCGTTTTTTTCTTTGCTTAACATTTGTTTACCAGGCGGTCAGCATAAGGCCTTTAAAATGGTCCTGGATGAATTGTTTCACTTCTGAGGAATGATAGGCATTCAAGAATTTTTGAATAGCCGGATTTTCTTTGTCTTTTTCCCGGATAGCGATTACGTTGACATACGGAGAATCTATGCCTTCCGACAATAAAGCGTCTTTAGCGGGAGAAAGTCCGACTGTTGAGGCGTAATAGGCATTCATAACCGCGATGCTGCTGTCGGTGAGCGAGCGGGGAATTTGCGCGATATCCATTTCGGTTATAACCAATTCGTTTGGGTTTTGAATGATATCGATGATTGCGGTATTATATCCGGATCGTGGATCTAATACCAATAGGCCGGCTTGTTCCAGTAACAGAAGAGCGCGGCTGGCATTAGCCGGATCGTTGGGAATAACAATGGTGGAGCCGGGCGCAATAGCGGACAGGTTTTTGATTTTTTGCGAATAGATACCCAGCGGGGAAATTACTGTTTTGGCGATCGGTATAATTTCATACTTACGGTCCTTTACGATGGCAGCCAAATACGGCTGGTTTTGAAAGCTGTTCAGATCAATATCGCCTTGATTGAGGGCTGCATTCAATTGGGCGTAATCGTTCATTTCCACAATGACAACCGTCAGTCCGTCTGTCTCAGCCACTGCTTTTACAACCTTCATAATTTCCGACTGCGGTCCGGCTGGAACCCCGACCTTTAACACATTATTTGGTTTTGTTGTCATGCTGGTGCTGCAGCCTGTGAAGGCTGCAGCTAATACGCATACAAATAGAATGATGGCAATCTGTACCCGTTTGTTCATAATCAGAGAAATAACTTCTCCTTTGTAAATTTTATCTCGTTAACAGCCTGTAATCCCCATAGGGCACAGGGACCCCGCCCTCTTAGGTCGGGGATCAACAGGCTATAACACTCGAAACCCTAAAGGGAAACTTCGGCTTCGCGAAATCAAAGATTTCGAGCCTCAGTCTTAAGTTCGCTCTAAGGGTTCGGTGGGGGGCAATAACCCCCTTCGAACCTAAGTCTCACTTATATTAGCTTCCCGGCAGTCGCAGCCTTATTTTCTGGGCTGCAATTTTTTCAGGCGTTCAACGGCTGCTTCTAATGTGGCAAACTGTTTGCAGAAGCAAAAGCGGATGTAGTTGCGGCCGTCCGGTATTTCATCACGATAAAAACTGGAGCCCGGAACAACAGCTACCCCGATCGTTTCCGCTAAATATTTGGCAAAGGTCACATCGTCCTCAAGGCTGAATTTATCGAAGCGGGCCATAATGTAATAAGCTCCGGAAGGACGAACACAATCAAACCCGATTGCTTGCAGATTGTTTAAGAGATAGTCGCGGCGCTGGGCATAGAAGTCATCCAGATGCTGGTAGTAATCAAGACTGAACCGTAAGGCTTTCGAAGCGGCAACTTGCAGTGGCGCTGCTGCTCCAACTGTCAAAAAGTCATGCACCTTGCGGACAGACTGTGTGATTTTTGGTGAGGCAATGACATAACCGATCCGCCAACCGGTTGCGCTGTAGGTTTTTGAGATGCTGTTGATAGTCAGCGTGCGATCTGCCATTCCCGGCAAGGTTGCCAAGGGTACATGGCGAATTCCGTCGTAAATGAGATGTTCGTAAATCTCATCGGTGATTGCCAGGACATCATATTTTATGCATAGTTGAGCGATAAACTCCAGTTCTTCCCGCGAGAAGACGGTCCCTGTGGGGTTGTTCGGCGAATTTATAACGATAGCCCGGGTCTTTTCCGACATGGCGGCTTCCAGTTCTTGCGGATCGAAACGAAACTCAGGCGGATGCAGGCGCACATATTTCGGTGTAGCGCCGCACAAGATTACGTCCGGACCGTAATTTTCGTAAAATGGCTCAAAAATAACCACTTCATCGCCAGGATTTACAGTAGCCAATAAGGAAGCCACCATGCACTCTGTTGCGCCGCAGCAGACGGTAATTTGACGTTCCGGATCGATATCGATATCGTAGACTTGTTTGTTTTTCCAGGCGATGGCTTCTCGCAGCGCTTTGGTGCCCCACGTAATTGCATATTGGTTATGATCAGCGGTAATTGCGCGCACTGCCGCTTGTTTCAGATCTTCAGGGATTGGGAAATCAGGGAATCCTTGGGCAAGGTTAACTGCCTGGTGTTGAACAGCGATTCGTGTCATTTCACGAATAACCGATTCGGTAAAACGCGCTGCTTTTTCGGATGCAAAAGATAAGCTCATGGGCAAACACTCCTTGTTTCAATCATTAAATTATTTTCTGGTTGCAATAATAGATACTAAAAAGCCTCTTCATGCGATGAAGAGGCTGGTATACACCATTCTTCATCTTTCAGGAATATTTCCTGAAGGAATTGGCACCGTTTCGCAAAAGCGAATGGTTGCCGCAGCGTCATTGGGCCCGTCCCTCAGCCGGCTCTTGATGAAAAAGCGCTTAATATCAAATTAGTGAAATCATATCATTTTGCAAAATATCTGTCAATACCAGAAGAGTAAAAATATATCGTGGGTGAAGACAAAAGTATCTATAAAAAACATTGTTCATGTCATTATCGCATTTAGAGTTAACGACATAGCTATGGCGAGTATAAAAGTGAGCCTTAGGTTCGGAGGGGGTTATTGCCCCCGCCGAACCCTTAGAGCGAACTTAAGACTGAGGCTCGAAATCTTTGATTTCGCGAAGCCGAAGTTTCCCTTTAGGGTTTCGAGTGTTATAGCCTGTTGATCCCCGACCTAGGAGGGCGGGGTCCCTGTGCCCTGTGGGTATTACAGGCTGTTAACGAGATAAAATCAATAAGATTTTTTATGAATGTTCGAATTCAGATATTTTTATAGTTTAACGCATAAAAGACATGCAGAAGGAAAATCGCGTTGCAAGGCGAATACAAGATCATAATAAATCTCTGCCATAAGGAGCGATGATAATGTCTGTAAATCCGAAACTGCAAGACGCATTAACCGATCAGTTGTTTCAGGCGATTTTGCTTTTAGAAACCAAAGAAGACTGTTATCAGTTTTTTGAAGATATTTGTACAGTTGGCGAATTGAAATCGTTGGTGCAACGTCTGGAAGTGGCCAGAATGCTTGATGAAGGTTGTATTTATGATACAATTGTAGAGCGGACCGGCGCCAGCACCGCGACGATCAGTCGGGTAAAACGCTGTTTGAACTATGGGGCCGATGGTTATAAAATAATTTTGGAACGGTTAAAGAACGCCAACAAAAATGACGTAACAGAATAAGATTGGAGTATAGAGACAGATGAAGAAAAATGGTTTTGTACCGCAGATTCCCTATGGAACCCGGGATTTTTTACCGTATGAAGCGAACCAGAAACGAGTGATAGAAAGTTCTTTGGCGCAATTATTTGCCCGCTGGGGGTATGATGAGATTGTAACGCCTACCTTTGAATATTTGGAGACCCTAGCTGTTGGTGTCAGTGACGATGCCCAGTCTTCAATGTTCAAATTTTTTGATAAAAACAACCGGATATTGGCGCTGCGAGCCGATATGACGACACCGTTGGCCCGCGTCGCGGCAACGCGGCTGCGGGAAACCGAAACGCCGCTGCGGTTGTTTTACCTCACCAATGTTTTTCGGTATGAACAGGCGCAAGCAGGCCGGCAATGCGAATTTTACCAGGCCGGCGCAGAACTGATGGGCGTGCCGGGGCCGGGCGCTGATGCGGAAATGGTGGCATTGGCAGTTGAATCGATGTTGGACACCGGCTTGCAAAACTTTCAGATCAGCTTGGGACAAGTCGAATTTATCCATGGCATTATGAAGGAACTGGATTTGAAGCCTGAGCAGGAATGGCAAATTAAGCAACGCATGGTCCGTCGTGATTTAGTCGGTTTGGAGGAAGTGCTGGCGAAAAGCGGCGTAACGAAAGAAGGACAAAAGCTTCTGCAGCAAATCCCGTTATTGCATGGCCGTGAAGATATGCTGGAGAAAACATATCAAGCGGTGAACAACCCGGTCAGCAGAGCGGCACTGGATAATTTGGCGGAAATCTACAATTTGTTAAAAAGTTACGGCGTTGATAAATATGTTAATTTTGACCTGGGGATTATTCGCGATTTTGACTATTACACCGGCATGGTTTTCGAAGGCTACACGCCAGGCTTAGGCTTCCCCCTGTGCGGCGGCGGGCGCTATGATAATATGGTGGCCTCGTTCGGCGTACAATGCCCGGCAACCGGTTTTGCCTTAGGCATTGAACGGGTGATGCTCGCGATGGAGCGCCAGGGAATTGCTGTGGCCTCTGCTCCCAAGAACATTTATATCGGCTGGGATGACAATGGTTTGCCGGCAGCAATTCAGCAGGCTGCAAAACTGAGAATGGAAGGTCATTCGGTGGAACTGGCATTGCAGCCGCAAAGCCGGGAGGAAGCGGCAAACAGCCAACTGCGTAAAGGGTATGATCAATTGGTGTTTGTAGCAGGATCAAAATGAGATGTTAAATAGAGTCAAGCAACTGGCTGCGGCCCTTACGGCCAGAATTTCACCGGCAGACGAACAATTTGTAGCTTGCAATCTAACACGAGAAGAACAAAAGTTGTTTTGGCGGATGAATTTGCCGGATCAGCGGCATGCCTTGAATGTGGCGTATTCGGCTCAATCCCTGGCGCAAAGGCTTCCGGGGGTTGACCAATCGTTGTTGTTGAAATGCGCTTTACTGCATGATGTAGGAAAAACGCGCGGTGATGTGAGTACGGCCGATAAGGTCCTTACTGTGTTAGCCCATTCCTGTTTCCCTTCCTGGGCTAAAGAATGGGGACGGTTGGGCCGGGGCGGCCGCCTGGCTAACTTGCGGCATGCTTTTTATATTTATTTTCATCATGGGCAAAGAGGTGCTGAGCTTTTGGCACAACTTCAGGAGCATCCTTTGCTGGTCGAAATTATTCGCCGACATCATGAGGCTCCGGCGGACAATGACCCAATGGAGCTTATCGTACTAAGAAAAGCCGATAATATGCACTAAGGCATGTTATCGGCTTTCTATAAATAGTTAGACAAAAGCTTAATACCCTTTTTCTTTGTCGATGATATTCAACAGTTCGCGATTTTCAATAAACCGTGTCAGGTTATCGGCGAATAATTTGATGGCTCGGTCAAGATACGACGGAGAGTAAGCCGCAATGTGGGGAGTAATAATCACATTCGGCATTTCCCATAAAGGACTGTTTTCCGGCAGAGGTTCTTCTTCGAATACGTCCAAACCGGCTCCTTGAATTTTTTCTTCCCGGAGGGCGGTAATCAAGTCCGCTTCGTTTACCAAAGCTCCTCTGGCAATGTTAATGAAATACGCGGATTTTTTCATTGCTGAAAATTGCTCGAATTGAAATATTTCCCGTGTTTCTTCCAACAAGGGCAGTGTTACAACGACAAAATCGGCGACTGCCAACATTTCCAATAATTGCTCCGCCGGATACAGGGTATCGACAAACAGTTCCTTCGTTATTGTCCGTTTTGTGGCAACGACATTCAGTCCAAAGCCTTTCGCTTTTTTGGCGATTTCCCGGCCGATGCTGCCCAGACCGACAATTGCGATTGTTTTTTCATGAACTTCCTGTAAAGGAAGCCGCTGGCCCCAAATCTTACGGTCCTGGTTGCGCAGACAAAGGTTCAGACTCCTTGTGAAGCTGAGTATCATGGCAAATACGTGTTCTGACATGGGAATGCCATGAATTCCTTTGGAATTAGTCAGCAACAGATCACCGGCTGCGCATTCCGGGAACAATAACGCTTCGACTCCGGCGCTGAGGGCATGGATCCATTTTAGGTTTGGCGCCATGAGGTACAGGGGTCGGGTGTCATACGTTCCCCAGGTAACCAGGATGTCGGCATCCGACATATGTTCAGCAACGTGCTGTTTGTCAGTAATAATAATGTTGGCGTCAGGTGCTGCGTTTTTAATGCTGGCAACATGGCGGTCAGCTAATTGGTTTACTACGACGATGTTAAGCGCATCGGGCACGACAATTCTCCTCTACTGTTACAAAAATTAACTGTATTTCATACTATTTCTACAGTGACAATGAAAATCCTACATTAGGTGTTGACCTTTTTCGCGTTGGATGGTATGATTGCTAATATGTTAATACTTTAAACAAGTAAAGGAATGGAGGATAATATGACATCACCGGATATGGATTATCTTACTATAGCATTACCAAAAGGCAAGTTATTTGCCCCGTCCGTCGATTTATTGAGCAAAATTGGTGTTACTGCTAATGATGTACATGAAAAATCCCGTAAACTGGTTATCAGCAATGAAGAAAAGAAGGTACGGTTTATTATTACCAAAACGGCTGACTTGCCGACATATGTAGAATATGGGGCTGCCGATATCGGGATTATCGGCAAAGATGTTTTGCTCGAAGAAAGCAAGGATATTTATGAATTGCTGGATTTGAAGTTCGGACTGTGCCGCTTGATGGTAGCAGTTCCCCAGGCTATTAAAAAAGACAAAATCAGTGATTATGCCCATATGCGTGTAGCGACAAAATATCCGAATGTGGCGGAGCGGTTTTTCCGCGATATGGGCATCCAGATGGAGATCATTAAGCTGAACGGATCGATCGAATTGGCGCCCATGGTAGGCTTGGCGGAAATCATTGTCGACATTGTGGAGACGGGTCGGACCTTGAAGGAAAATCAATTGTTGGAAATTGCCCAAATCCATCAGTCGACCGCCCGCTTTATTGCCAACCGGGTGAGCATGAAGATGAAATTTGACCGGATTCACGGGATCGTGAACGATTTGAAATGCTTGATGGAAAGCGGCGATACGCAGTGAGAACAAGCTCGTATATCTTTCTTTATCTCGTTAACAGCCTGTAATACCCACAGGGCACAGGGACCCCACCCTCTTAGGTCGGGGATCAACAGGCTATAACACTCGAAACCCTAAAGGGAAACTTCGGCTTCGCGAAATCAAAGATTTCGAGCCTCAGTCTTAAGTTCGCTCTAAGGGTTCGGAGGGGGCAATAACCCCCTCCGAACCTAAGGCTTACTTATATTGATTCATACATACATATATTATGAGGTGATAGCATGGCACGGACGGCAACTGTTCAACGGGAAACATCAGAGACCCAAATTAGCATCGAATTGAATGTGGACGGTGAAGGCAAGGCGCAGATCAGCACCGGAATCGGCTTTTTTGACCATATGCTGACACTTTGGAGCAAACATGGCCTGTTTGATTTGTTGGTCAGGGCGAATGGCGATTTGGTTATCGATGGCCACCATACGGTGGAGGATGTTGGGATTACGCTGGGCCAGGTTTTGACCAAGGCCTT
>Ga0316604_10001167_pt1 | contig 24655 bp, 27 predicted proteins | sample OWC_soil_day20_C_FD_207650 | JGI IMG/M metagenome (GOLD analysis project Ga0316604, IMG submission 207650) | Wetland soil microbial communities from Old Woman Creek delta, Ohio, United States - OWC_soil_day20_CT | ecosystem: Environmental > Terrestrial > Soil > Wetlands | place: USA: Ohio...
ATTCGCCCAGGATATCGGCCGCTTCATCCGGCGGCATTTCTTCCAAGAGATCGGACGCTTTTTGCCGGTCCATTTGTTCAAAAATTTCCACCTGGGTTTCCAAATCCACTTCCGTAAGCGCTTCAATTGCCTGCTGCGCATCCAGGTTTTCAATAAAGCTGGCCCGACTTTTATAGTCCATTTCTTCCAATAAATCAGCGATATCGGCCGGATGCAATTCACGGAGCTGCTTCTTTTCCCGCGTCAGCTGCAAACTGGAAGTCCAGCTTTCCAACGGTTTAATATATTGAAGGCCCAATAAGTTATGCGCACGGTTCTTCAGTAAAAATTCGAGGCCCAGACGGCGGAAAAGACCCCGCAAGCCGATATCTACGGCGACAAGGATCATTCGCATGTGGCCATCCTGCATCATCCAGGACAGCGTGATGTCGTTGGCCCGTACCATCCGCGAACCACGAAGGTCGATAATTTGTTTATCCAACAGCCATTTGCTGATATAAATGTCGCTCTCATGCAATTGGATGCACTGCTCCGGTATAAAAGTTCCTGCCAACTGCATTCCCTGTTCATTGCATTCCTGCACCTGTTCAATCGGGATGAGCATGTGCACTTTCCTGGCATATTTTATCCCCACAACCTGCGGGTACAACCCATCCCAGCGCACCGCCATATCTTTGATCCGGCCGATTTGCCGGCGTTCCGAATCATAAATCGGTTTGCCCAGCATTTGGCTGAAATAAAACGTTTTCAATGCTTTGGCTTCATTCATCAAACTGCCTCCTTATTTACCGTCCGGAATCCGCCCCTTGCCCATGCAGCGAACCATCCAGACTATATTGTTATAGAACCATATACTATCAGGGCCGGAATCCACAAAACCACCTCCTGTCTCGCTCTTTTCACGTAAACAAAACAAAAAGACCCTCTTCAGCATGCGAGAAGAAGGCCCAAGCCTATTACAAGGATTTCATCAGCGATCTTCCCTACTCGTTGAGCTTTGGCACTGCATAACGTAGAGCATATTCCTATCTCAGCCACATTATGTAAAACCTTAATCCGGTAATACCTGTTCTACCCATTGGCGTCTTTCGACGTTTCCGGGCAGTGGCCTGTGTTCACGCAGGAGCCTCACCTAACAGAGAAATCTATTCATTTCTTATCATTGTAATTCAGATAACGGCAGACGTCAACAAGCGTCTGTTAAAAATCCGTTCAAACACCAAACCGGCTATCGTCAGCTCCTTATTCCATGCACTCGCATTCAATATCCGCTTCTTGGATCAAGCTTCTTCCCAGTTCGTCCGGATACGGATTTTGGAAGACGATCCGCCGGATGCCGGCATTGATGATCATTTTGGTACAGGAAGAACAGGGCTGATGGGTACAGTACACCGTAGCCCCTTCAATCGCGACCCCGTGCAGCGCCGCCTGAACAATCGCATTCTGCTCCGCGTGGGTACCCCGGCACAGTTCATGCCGCTGTCCGGAAGGAATGTTATGCGTCTCGCGCAAACAGCCGACTTCGCCACAATGCGCCAAGTCTTTAGGAGCGCCATTATAGCCGCTCGTCAGCATCCGTTTTTCTTTGACAATGACGGCCCCGACCTGCCGGCGTAAACAGGTAGAACGCGTGGCTACCACTTTGGCAATATCCATAAAATATTCGTCCCATGAGGGTCGGTTCATTCCATTTCACATCCTTATCGGTAATTGACAGAAGGATTGGCGCAACCCGGCAGCGGCTTGCGCTCCAGACCCGCCAGCACGTTATCCGCCGTCAGCATCGCCATTGCCGTTCTGGTCTGCAATGTCGCACTGCCGATATGCGGCGTTATAATAACATTTTTCAGTTGCAGCAGCGGATGATCGGCCGGAATTGGCTCCGGATCGGTCACATCGAGCGCCGCATACGCAATTTCTCCTTGCTTCAAAGCTTCATACAAAGCCATTGTATCTACCACCGGACCGCGCGCAACATTAATGAACTGCGCCGAAGGCTTCATGGCCGCAAATTCTTTTGCGCCGAATAAATGATGGCTTTCGGCCGTAAGCGGAGTCAAAACGATGACGAAGTCCGACTCGGCCAGCAAGGTATCAAAAGAAACATACTGAAATCCAAGTTCAGCGTCATCCGGCCTGGGTCGGCGGTTGTTATAAAGGATCCGCATGCCAAAAGCTTTGGCGCGTTCGGCAACCGCAACGCCAATTTGTCCCATACCGACGATGCCCAACGTTTTACCATACAGGTCAAATCCGAACGGAAAGGTTTCCCGCCGCTGCCAACCGCCAGCCTTGACGAAATCCCAGCCTTCATGAAGCCGGCGGGCTGCGCACATCATCAGGGCGAACGTCAGCTCGGTCGTAGTATTCACCAACACCCCCGGCGTATTGCCATGCGGGATTTTCCGTTTGGTACAGGCCTCAATGTCGATATTATCATATCCAACCGAAGGCTGGGCAATGACCCGCAATTTCGGCGCCGTCTGCAACAGTTCGTCATTCACTTGCAGATTGCCGAGGACCACTAACCCTTCTGCGTCCGTCAGCCACTCAGAAAGGGTTTCTTTGGCCTTGGGCGCGGTCGGATTCCATATACGAAGATTGCATCGCTCTTGCAGTTTCTGTTGCGCAGGTTCCAACAAAGTTCCTGTCATAACAACATTGTATTTTTCCAACGTCTACAACCCCTTTTAGACTGTTTCATTGACGTTCGTTTTTTAACCATACAGTCCTTATCCAAAACGGATTATTTGGTGCCGAAAATCCGGTCGCCGGCATCACCCAGGCCCGGAATAATATACCCATGGTCGTTCAGATGATCATCGACCGCGGCCACAAAAATATCCACGTCAGGGTGTTTGTCATTAACCAGCAGGACTCCTTCCGGAGCAGCCACAAGACACATCAGTTTGATGTGTTTAACACCATACCGTTTTAACAAATCGATCGCCGCCACCGAAGAACCGCCGGTCGCCAGCATCGGATCGACAATAATGAAATCCCTTTCCGCTACATCCGTAGGCAGCTTGCAATAATATTCCACCGGTTGTAAAGTTTGCGGATCGCGATACAACCCGATATGGCCTACTTTTGCCGTCGGGATCAACCGCAGCACACCGCCCAGCATACCCAGTCCGGCCCGCAGAACCGATACGATACCTACTTTTTTTCCGGCTATCGTTTTGCACGCGCAAGGACCCATCGGCGTTTCGACGCCAATGTCTTCCAACGGAAAGTCACGGGTAATTTCATAAGTCATTAACATTGAAATTTCTTCCAGCAATTCACGGAATTCCTTCGGTCCGGTCTTGACATCCCGGATCAAGGACAGTTTATGTTGGATCAAGGGATGATCGATCACTTTGACTCTCATACAGGTTCATCTCCCGTTCAAATATTCCTCTTTCTTACCAATACAACCGATATTTCCGGCACAATTGAGTGACCATACCGGCGGCCTGCTGCTGCACGTCGGGATCCTCCGGGTTCGATAAGGACAACGAAATGATTTCGGCAATGGTCCGCATCGCTTCTTCCTTCATTCCGCGCGTCGTCACAGCCGGGGTGCCGATGCGGATTCCGCTGGTAACAAACGGGCTGGCTGGATCAAACGGGATCGTATTTTTATTGACTGTTACACCAATAGCGTCCAAAATGCTTTCCGCTTGTTTGCCGGTCAAATTTTTCGACCGGACGTCAACCAGCATTAAATGGTTGTCCGTTCCGCCGGATACCAGATTAAAGCCTTTTTCGGTTAAGGCTGCGGCCAAGGCTTGGGCATTGGCGATGATTTGCTCGGCATATTCTTTGAAGCTGTCATCCATCGCCTCAAAGAACGCTACCGCTTTGGCGGCAATTACATGCATCAGCGGTCCGCCCTGTGTTCCCGGGAACACAGCCTTGTCGATGGCTTTGGCATATTCAGAACGGCATAAAATCATGCCGCCCCGCGGCCCGCGCAACGTCTTGTGGGTCGTAGTCGTCACAATATCGGCATGCGGCACCGGATTCGGATGCAGACCGGCAGCCACCAAACCGGCAATATGGGCCATGTCGACCATCAGCATAGCGCCTGCTTCTTTGGCAATTTCACCTAATTTAGCAAAATCAATAATCCGCGGGTAGGCGCTTGCTCCGGCAACCAACATTTTCGGCCGGTTCTCCAGCGCCAGTTTGCGCACTTCATCGTAGTCAATGCGGTGGGTGACCGGGTCCACGCCGTAAGGGATTACGTGAAAATATTTTCCGGATATATTTACCGGGCTGCCATGCGTCAAATGGCCGCCATGGGATAGGTTCATCCCCATGATGGTGTCGCCTGGCTGCAAAAAAGCAAAATATACGGCGGTATTGGCCTGTGCGCCGGAGTGAGGCTGCACATTCGCATGCTCCGCGCCAAACAATTTTTTGGCCCGGTCAATCGCCAATTGTTCCACAATATCGACATACTCACAGCCGCCGTAATAGCGGTGTCCGGGATAGCCTTCCGCATATTTATTGGTCAATACAGAGCCATGCGCTTCCATCACCGCGGATGATACAAAATTTTCCGAAGCGATGAGTTCAATTTTGTTCTGTTGGCGCTCATATTCCTTTTGGATGGCTGCCGCCACTTCCGGGTCTACGCAGGTAAGTATACTCATTGATCGTTCCCTCCATATCAATTTGCTTATCCTATTTTGTGTATATTCAAGTTTTTTTGTAGCAAGCACGGGCGCCGCCAATCAATTTGGGGCGGGTGCGGGCAGCGGTAACAAAAGCGCGGCCGATCCGGTTATGAACCAGGTGGACCGGGATTGCTACCGGACGGATGTGCATGCCGATCAGCGTGTTGCCAATATCCAGCCCCAAATGAGCCTGGATTGCTTCCACCATCACCGGATCCTGAAACCGTTCGTACGCTTCCGTTGCCAGAGCGCCGCCGGCATGCAGCACGGGGACAACCGATACTTCCGGCAATCCCAGACGCTCCTGCACGGACCGTTCCACAACCAAAGCGCGGTTCAAATGTTCACAACATTGGATCGCCAAAGCAACGCCGCGGTTTTGGCAAACTTCCAACAAAGCATCCACCAGGACGGCAGCAACTTCCTGCGAGCCGGCCGAACCAATGCTGCGGCCCCTGACCTCGCTGGTACTGCAGCCGATTACCAGGATCATCCCCGGTTTAACAACCGCAGTCGCGAATAATTCCGCAGCCGCTTCAACAGTTTGATTGCGAAGCATCGCCAAATCGAGCTCTTTCTCCATCGGCTGTCACTCCCGTTCTTCCAGGGCCATAATCTTACCGACCCGGACAGAATGCCGGCCGCCGGCAAATTCGGTCGCCAGCCATTTTTCCACAATCATTCTGGCCGGTCCAACACCGATGACACGTTCGCCCATGGTTAGGATATTGGCGTCATTATGCTCCCGTGACATTTGGGCCGAAAAAATATCATGGCACAAAGCAGCACGGATCCCCTTGATTTTATTCGCCGCAATGCAAACCCCGATTCCAGTTCCGCAAATAATAATGCCCCGGTCACATTCTCCCGACGTCACCGCCTGGGCTACGCTGGAAGATATGTCGGGGTAATCAACGGAATCGGTCGTGAAAACGCCGTAATCGTGAAAAGGAATTCTCATTTCGTCAAGCAATTGCATAATGTTGTTTTTTAAATGAAAACCGCCATGATCGCTGCCGATCGCTACTTTCATTGTCAACACTCCAGTCATTTGTTGATTTTTCTCTATCTACGCTTTTTTTCCTGCTAACAGGACCACTTTGTGCCAAATTTTTTCAAGTAATTGGTCAATTTCGCCCGCGCATGCTTCGTAAACAGCTTCCGGCCCGCCGTAAGGATCACTGATTTCTCCGGTTTCGTCCGCGTATTCATGGAGCGAATATACCCGTTCTTGCATTTCCGGCGACAACAATAACAAGCCGCGTTTATGGCTCTCCCCCATGGTTAGAATAAGGTCCGCTTCCCGAAGCAGCGTCTTCGATACACGCTGTGCCCGATGCTGCTTGAGCGAGAGACCGCGACGGGCCATCACAGCACAGGCCTCGTAGGAAGCCGGTTCGCCGTCAAAGGCGGCTAATCCGGCCGAAAAAGCAGCAATCCGGTCCATTTCTCCGAGGTGCCGGATCCGTTCTTTCAGCAGCGTTTCCGCCATCGGGCTGCGGCACGTGTTGCCGGTACAGACAAATAAGATTTGCAGCATGGTTCGCCTCGTCTCTCCCTTCTATAGCTTAACAATTTGGCCTCCTGCCGCTTTTCGCATTCGGTTCATGATCGCGCGGCCAAGGCCTTTTTCTTCTATTCCTTCGGCAAAAATCAGATCCACATGGTGATTGTCAAAATATCGCAGCGCCGTGTATAACCTGGCTCCAATCGCTTTGAGGTCAGCCTGGGAACCGTATACTGCCGTAACAACTGCAGTCGATAGGCAGGAAGCCGTTTCCGCCGAAACAAGGGCTCCAACCCGTTTCCCCGACGTCAAAGCCGCTTCCGCCAGCTCCAGGATTTTTTTTTGCCGTTGCGCCACGGTTCCTTCAACCAGGATCATGGGTGCTGCCGGAGCATAATGCGTATACTTCATTCCCGGCGCCCGCGGCGCTTCGTTCTCCGCCGTATGGGCCGCCTTTTCCCAGCGGACCTCGCCGAGCGCAGCCTGCAGCATCTCCAGAGTGATACCACCCGGCCGCAAAATAGCCGGTACCGGCGTCGTACAGTCGACGACTGTCGATTCTACGCCGATATCACAGGGTCCGGCATCCAGGATGGCGTCAATGCGGCCATCCATATCGGCCCGCACATCCGCTGCATTGGTCGGGCTTGGCCGCCCAGACGTATTCGCACTGGGTGCGGCAACCGGAACACCGGCCAATTGGATCAATTCGCGTGCGATCCGCGATGCCGGCAGCCGGATAGCGACGGTATCCAGTCCTGCCGTCGTACAATCCGGCACGGCGTTGGTCCGTTTTAGAATAATCGTAAGCGGCCCAGGCCAATAGGTATCCATCAGCAATTTGGCACAAGGCGGGATTTCGCGCGCCAGTTTTTCCACGTCCCGGACGTGGGCGATATGCAGAATCAACGGATTATCGGCCGGCCGCCCCTTCGCTTGGTAGATTGCGGCAACAGCCTGTTCATCCAGACCGTTTGCCCCGAGGCCGTACACGGTTTCCGTTGGAAAAGCCACAACTCCGCCCCGGCGCAAAATATCAGCGGCCCGGGACAATATAAGGGGATCCGGATGTTCCCTGTCAATCACAAAATACTCGGTATTCATAACAATAGCCTCCGCTAATAATAACTGCAGACTTACTTTAGGAAGTAACTACCACGACCCGTTCAATTCCGGCATAATCCTTACGGATTTCTGCCACCGTCAGGCCATCTATGTGCTTAGCCAGCATGGCAACCGCCTGCGCCTGCCCCTCGCCAACCTCTAACGCCATGAATCCGCCTGGCGCAAGATGGTGCGGGCAGGCAGCCAATAAGCGGCGGTAACAGTCAAGCCCGTCTGGTCCGCCGTCCAATGCCATAGCCGGTTCACAATGGACTTCCGGTTCCAACCCGGCGATATCCCCGCTGGGGATATAAGGCGGATTGGATACGATGGCGTCAAACCGTTCCTGTCCAAGGGCCGAGAACAAATCACTGCGCAAAAAAACCAGACGGTCAGCTACTTTGTGCAGACGGGCGTTCTCCGCTGCAACGTTCAGCGCAGCTTCGGAAAGATCCACAGCCGTTCCCTTCGCCGCCGGCAAATTTACCAACAAACTAACAACCAGCGCCCCGCTGCCGGTGCCAATATCCAGGATAGCCGGAGCTTCCGGCGCCTCCGGCGCTGTCAACCGCTCCAGGGCCGCTTCCGCCAAAATTTCCGTATCGGGACGGGGAATCAGTACATCCGATGTAACCAGAAAATCAAGGCCCATAAACTCTTTGCGGCCGGTGATATACGCTACCGGCTGCCGCTGGGCCCGGCGTTTAACCGCTTCCCGATATCTGGCCAGTTCATCCGGCTGCAGCGGCTGGTCATAATGCACATACAGGTACATCCTGTCTTTTCCTAAAATGCGGGAAAGCAGTACCTCCGCATCCAGACGCGGCGTATCAATGCCCCTGGCGCTAAAATACTGCTTCGTCCAGTTAATCAGTTTCTCTATCGTCCATTGCTCTGTCATCTTATTCAACCTTCTGGAGCTGTTCCGCATTGGCCGCTGTCGTCAATGCGTTGACCAGTTCGTCCAAATCGCCGTTTAAAATAAAGTCCAGCTTATGCAGCGTAAGCCCGATCCGATGGTCGGTCACTCTCCCCTGCGGGAAATTATAGGTCCGGATCCGTTCGCTGCGGTCACCGGTACCCACCTGATTTTTGCGGTTTTCCGCCAGACCGGCCTGCTGTTCGGCCTGGGCCAGTTCCAATACTTTCGAGCGAAGGACCTTCATCGCCCGGTCTTTATTTTTCAGCTGCGATTTTTCATCCTGACATTGCACCACAATCCCGGTCGGCAAGTGGGTAATCCGGACCGCCGATTCCGTCTTGTTGACATGCTGCCCACCGGCGCCGCTGGCACAATATGTATCGATGCGCAAATCGTTCGGACTAATCGTCACATCGACTTCTTCCGCTTCCGGCAGTACCGCAACCGTGACCGTCGAGGTATGAATCCGGCCGCTGGATTCCGTGGTTGGCACCCGCTGGACCCGATGAACCCCGCTTTCAAATTTTAGCCGGCTGTATACGCCATCGCCAATCACCTCGAATGCGACTTCTTTAAAGCCGCCCAGATCCGGGGCGTTCGACGACAAAATTTCGGTTTTCCAGCCTTGGTTTTCGGCGTAGCGGGTATACATCCGGAAGAGGTCGCCGGCAAACAATGCCGCCTCATCGCCTCCGGCCCCGCCACGGATTTCAACGATCACATTTTTATCGTCATTGGGGTCCCTGGGGCGCAGCAGCACCTCCAGTTCCGCTTCCATGTTCGCGCATTTTTCCTTCAGGCCGTTTATTTCTGCGACTACCATCGCCTTGAACTCCGGATCGGTCTCCCCAGATAGCATCTGCTGGGCATCCTGCAGTTCCTGGCTGGCTGCCTTATATTCACGGAAAACGGTTACCATGCCAATCAGTTTGGCATGGGCTTTGGTATGTTTTTGCCAGGCATCGCGGTCTTTGATCACATCCGGATCGCTGATCAAATGTTCCAATTCCACGCACCGGTCTTCAAGCGCTTGGAGTTTTTCAAGCATTACTGTTCCACCTCATCACTTTCTGGTTCTTCAGACGGCCGGACTTCTTCAAAAGCCCGTATCGCTACCTCCACCTGGTCGTCGCTGGGCTGGCGGGTGGTCAGTTTCTGCAGCCATAATCCGGGAGCTATCGCCGCTGCGACCCACCGCTTATCCGTACGCCCGGCATAACGGATAATTTCGTAGCTGATGCCGGCGATAAGCGGTAATAAAACAATCCGGGATACAATCCGCAGCCACAAATCGGGCCAGCCTAAAAAAGCAAACATAAAGATACTGACAACCATGACGATCAACAAAAAGTTGGTTCCGCAGCGGGGGTGGATCGTGCTGAAAGCCTGCACCTGCGAAACTTCCAACGGCACTCCGGCCTCGTACGCATTAATCGTTTTATGTTCCGCACCGTGGTATTGAAACACCCGTTGGATGTCCTTCATCCGGGAAATTGCCACAATATAGCCGATAAAAATCGCCAATCGCAATATTCCTTCCAAAATATTGAGCAGCCACGGCTCCGTAGTGGTACTATGAAGGTATTTAGCCGCGTAGGTGGGAATTACGACAAACAAAATAATCGCCAGCCCGAAGGAAACCAGCATGGTCATGATAATTTCACGTGTTGTTAAGGCTTCCTCCTCTTCACCCGCTGCCTGCGCAGAAAAAGACAAGGATTTCAAGCCATAAACCAACGATTCGAGCAGCGCAATGAAGCCGCGCAGCAACGGTTTTTTTAAGATGGGATATTTTTGTGTAATCGATGTGACGTTTTCTTTTTGCACAACAATACTGCCCGAAGGCTCTCGTACCGCTGTGGCAATCAGTTCCGGGCCCCGCATCATTACGCCCTCAATAACCGCCTGTCCGCCAATATTTACTTTGGATTTCACGGCGTTCTCCCTTCATGCACAAATCAAAAAATATTAGAAAACCCGGCTTGCGCCGAGCTATATAGCGACGGTGGAAGCCGCTGGTTGCACTTATGTACACCAGATATACTGTTATCTTTTCTGGTGTACGCAGAAAACCCGGCTTGTGCCGAGTGTTTACATTTTCCAATGGATAAATACAGCAGAACATCTCTGCTCTGCCTTAGCTGCTGAAAAGACCGCTCTGCACCCACATCCCAGCCTTTTTGAATAGCCCCAGGCTACTGAAAAAGGCCGATCTGCGGTGCACCCGCAAGGGGTATGCCGCCAACTCTAAGGCGCTAAAGCGCCAAGAGTTGCGCAATCGCGGCTTCGTTTGCTCGCTTGCGTACACCTGGTACGCGACGCATCGCAAGCCTCTCCGTTCCTGACATCCCAGCCTTTTTGAATAGCCCCAGACTACTGAAAAAGGCCGATCTGCGGTGTCACGGCTTCGTTTGCTCGCTTGCGTACACCTGGTACGCGACGCATCGCAAGCCTCTCCGTTCCTAGCATCTCAGCCTTTTTGAATAGCCTGTTGTGTGGTTGGAAAATACTATAACAGTATTACTCTCCCTGAGCGTAACGCTTGTTGAATTTCTCAATGCGCCCGCCTGCAGCCACATTGCGCTGCTGCCCGGTAAAGAACGGATGGCACTTGGAGCATACATCAACACGAAGTTCTTTTTTCGTCGAACCGGAAACAAATGTATTGCCACAACCGCAGACAACTTTCGCCTCTACGAAATTCGGGTGAATTTTTTCTTTCATTGCAAATAGCACCTCACTTTACACTGACTGTTACACTTATGCTACGCTATTATAGCACACTAGTCTTCAATGTGCAACAGGTGAAACAGTTTTCCTTACCGAAGATTATGGCTAAAACTACCGATCACTACCTTTGGAAACCGGTCGGCCAAACGCTGAAGAAAACGGCGAACGCCAAACGGCCGTTCCGTCTCCGGCGGCATAATCGCCAAAAATTCATCGGGATCTATGTTTAAATTACGCATTTGAATCATATCAACCTGGGTTTCGGCAATAAATTCTTCCCATGCAGCCGCTTCTTCCGGCCGGTCATTTAACCCGGGGAAACTCAGCATATTCAGTGAAACATATACGCCCTGCTGTTTGGCAAAAGCAATCGATTCCTTCACATGCTCCAGGGTATAATTGCTGCGGTAATAAGCCTGGTAGGTATCCGGCCTGGCGCTGATGATACTGACCCGCATACTGTCCAGGCCAGCGGCGGCGATTTGCCGGATACCCTCCGTGTAACCGGCATTGGTATTGATGTTAATCGTACCACGACCGGTGGCCTTGCGGATTTGCACAATCGCAGCCGCAATGGTATCGGCCGCCAACGACGGCTCTCCTTCACAGCCTTGCCCAAAACTAATGATCGCTTCAGGAGCAGTCTGTAAATGGTGCAGGCCAACAGCAACAACCTCTTCGACCTCCGGTCGGAAAGAAATCCGATTCTGCGGCGAAGGGCAACATTCCGACGGTTGCTGGGAAATGCAGCCGAAGCAGTCGGCATTGCATACCGGCGATACCGGGATCCCCGCTTCCCAGCGATGATAGAAGAGATTCTGCGCCGTGCAGCAATGCCATTGCAGCGAACAATTCGCCAATTGTTCCACGATCCGGTTCTGCGGCAATTGGCGGCGAACCGCAGCAACCTTTTTGGCCAGGCCACGGGTGTTGTACTGGTACGGATGCCATTTGGCGTTCTCTTCGCTCGGCACCGCTGCAACGCATACCTGGTCCCGGTATAAAGCAACGGCAGTATAGCCGTACAGCGGCAACACCGGGGCTCCGGTCCTGCGCTGAAACGCAGGAACATGGGTCCGGGTATACCCGACCGGCAGCATGGCGGCAACCGCCAGCGGCTCATCTGGCAGAACCGTGATCCGATCTTTTTTGACAGCCAGCGCGCTGCGGCCTGGCAAATACATTAATTCCGTCCCTTCCGGCACCGGAATCAAATCTTCCGGTTTCAGCGGCGCAATCTGTGTTCCAACCCGGGCCACCGCCTGGTAGCCTGGCGCATCATAAATTTCCCCGTTTTTATCCGCGTACAACACAGTCAACATTTGACAGTCCCCACCTTATTCTTATTAAAAAACCCGGCTTGCGCCGAGTTTTTCCTTACCATCATCCATCAGCGGTTATAACTATTCATCGCCGCTGAAAGACCTTTCTCCAGAATGCATTCGATAGCCTCCGCCGCCTTGACGATCGTTTCGGCCATGACCGGAGCTTCTTCCGGCGAAAAGCGACCAAGGACATAGTCGGCAGTTTCCCAGCCTTTCGGCGGTCGGCCAATGCCTACACGAACCCGAGCAAACGAATTCACTCCCAAATGCACTAGTAACGATTCCAACCCCCGATGCCCGCCAGTCCCCCCATTAGCCCGCAGGCGCAGGCGGCCGGCAGGCAAATCCAGGTCATCATAGGCAACAATCATATCCTCGGCCGGTACTTTGTAAAAATTAGCCAATTCCCGCACCGGCACCCCGCTGAGGTTCATAAAGGATAGCGGTTTCACCAATAAGATCTTCTCCGACCGGTGTGTTTCCGCCACCAAGGCGTCGGACCGGTTGCGCCAGGTACCAACATCCCAGCGCTTTGCCAATTCATCCGCAACCATAAAACCCGCATTATGGCGGGTCAAACTATATTGAGATCCGGGATTCCCCAGACCGATAATGAATTTCATGTTTCCTCCCTGGATTGTAAAATTTCGTTTACCGTAACGAACCGATATCCTTTCGCCTGCAGTTCATCAATAATCTGACGGGTTGCCGCTACCGTTTGACTGCGGTCGGCCTTACAGGCGATGCCATCGCCGTCGTGCAATAAAATGACGGAACCGTTTTGGACCTTGTCTACCGTTCGCCTTACAATGGCCTGTACGCCCGGATTGGTCCAATCTTTACTCATGACCGACCATTCCACAACCTTCAGCCCCCGGCCGGCCAGCATGTCCATGACGGCCGGATCGCGAAACCCATGCGGCGGCCGAACCACCTGCGGGGTTAACCCGGTTTGGGCCTGTAAAACAGCATTGGTCCGGTCAATTTCATCCGCAGCTGCCAGACGGTCCAACTTCAACAAATCAACGTGGTTGTAAGTATGATTGCCAATCTGATGGCCTTCGGCAACCATCCGCTGCACCAATTGCGGATTTTTAGCCGCGTTCCCGCCTACCAGAAAAAAAGTGGCCCGGACGTTACGTTCCTGTAAAATATCCAATATTTTTCCGGTATACGGCGGATAAGGTCCGTCATCGAAAGTGAGCGCGACAATTTTTTGTTTCGTTTGCACTTCGGCAAACACCGGCCCGTAAACATGGTTATCCGGTAAGACAGCGCTTAAAGTCAATCCGGCTCCGGCCATCATCGCCAGCAAAGCAACCCCCATGGAAAGCCGCACCGGACGGCGCAAAATATGAAAATAATCCAATACCAATCCAACGATAACAACCAGCGTCAATACGCCAAGCATACTAATCAGGCGCACATTGCCTTCGAACATTTTTTCTTCTACTCCATTTCTTTAAACAAGATCAGCCAAGGTCCCTGGGAATCCTGCGTCGTTCCGCCGTTAACATACCCCTTATGCCGGTAAAGCCGGATTGCCGCTTCGTTGTCCGGGCGGACTTCCAACCGCACCCGCCGGACATGGCGGCTGCGAAAATAGCGGTCGGCAAGATCCATCAAAGCGCCGGCCACGCCATGATCATGCCAGGCAGTTGTTACCGCAATCGACAAAATCCGGGCATCCGCAGTCTTCGTCGGGGTCAATGCCGAACGTAAAAATGACAATTTGTTAAAAAACAATACTTTTACCGGCTGAAGGCCAATCCCATACCTGCCGGTCAGCCACCGCCAGGCCCATCGCAAAAGGCGGCCGCCAAATACGGCTTTTTTCCACATGGCCGATAATTGGGCCGGAGCAAAGCAATAACCGATAACCTGACCCGCTTCATCGCGGGCCACAAAAGCGGCAGTATTTTCCGCTTCATATACCAAGGTAAAAACATCCTCCATTGCTTTTGGCTCCGGTATGCGCCCACAATGATGCAATACGCTTGCCTGAAAACTTTCGGTAAAAATGGCAGCGATGGCAGGGATCTCCGTTGCGTTCGCCAGCCCCACAGAAAATTTACAATGCTCCACATTCTCACCGTCCCGCTTAGATTATACCACATTAACAGCAAAAGAAAAGGATGCGAGAAAACGCATCCTTAAGGCTGTTGAAAAAGGCCTCTATTATTTAATGTGGAAAAAGGGCAACCTTGTTAAACAGCCTATTCGTTGAAAAACTATTGTGTCATTATTTATATATCAAACAGCTTGCTCACGGACAATTCGCCGAAAATGCGGATGATTGCCTCGCCCAGCAACGGAGCTACCGACAGTACCGTAATCTTCGGAGTTCTTTTCTCCGGCGGCAAGGGGATCGTGTTGGTGACGATTAGTTCCCGGATATTGGAAGCCTCTATCCGCTGCACAGCGGGATCGCTTAATACAGCGTGAGTACAGCATGCGTATACTTCTTTCGCACCGGCTGCTTCCAACGCTTTTGCCGCTTCCGCCAGCGAACCGGCGGTATCGACAATATCATCCACCAGGACCGCCGTCTTGCCGGCTACACTGCCGATCAAATTCATGACTTCCGCCACGCCCGGCGCCGGACGGCGTTTTTCGATAATGGCAATGGGCGCCTGCAGGCGGTCAGCCAGTTGGCGGGTACGGGTAACTCCACCCAAGTCCGGGGACACGACAACCAAATCCTCAATTTTCTTCGTTGCCAAGTAATCAGCCAGAATAGGAACCCCGGGCAAATGGTCGACCGGAATATCGAAAAAGCCCTGGATCTGCCCAGCGTGCAAATCCATGGTTACCATACGGGTAACACCGGCAGTTGTCATTAAGTCCGCCAGCAATTTTGCCGAAATCGGTTCCCGGCCTCTGGTCTTCCGATCCTGCCGGGCATACCCATAGTAAGGAATTACCGCCGTGATATGGCGTGCCGAGGCCCGCTTCATGGCATCCGCCATAATCAACAGTTCCATAATGTTATCGTTCACCGGCTGGCAAGTAGGTTGTACGATAAAAATATCCTTCCCACGGACACTTTCATCAATCATCACTTGAATTTCTCCGTTATTAAACCGGCCGACAAAAGCCTCCCCTAGGCCAATTCCCAAATGATCGGCAATTTCCTTTGCTAACGCAGGGTTCGCATTTCCGGTAAAAATCCGCAATCGTTTACTATCATCCAACACGTTTTATGACCTCCATATCACTTTTTCCGTTTATCAATCCAACCGGTAATATTCGTCTGGCGGGCTCTTGCTACAGCGAGGGTTTGCGCCGGAACTTCCTTTGTTATCGTCGAGCCGGCACCAACATAGGCTCCCTCACCCACTGTAACCGGAGCTACCAAATTGGAATTACAGCCAACAAACGCATCATCTTCGATTGTAGTACGATATTTCTTTACACCGTCATAATTGACGGTAATCGTTCCGCAGCCAATATTCACTCTCTCACCGATATCCGCATCGCCGATATAGCTGAGATGCGGAAGCTTGCTGTTCGCGCCGACGTGGGAATTCTTTACTTCCACAAAATTGCCGACCTTTACATTCGGCCCCAGGTCCGCTCCGGGCCGGAGATGAACATACGGACCCACCGTCACGTGATCTGCTACGCGACAGTCGTGGCCATAGGAAAAATGGATCGTCACCGAATCACCAATCACTGCATTTTGCAAGCGGGTATTCGGCCCTATTTGACAATCCCTGCCGACCATCGTGCTGCCTTCCAGCCAAGTAAACGGATAAATCACCGTATCGGCGCCAATCACAACGCCGGCATCAATGAACGTGCTGGCGGGATCCATAATGGTAACGCCATTATTCATGGCTTCGGCCAATTTGCGCTGCCGCAAAATCTTTTCCGCCTCCGCCAATTGCGCGCGGGAATTAATCCCTAGCATCTCTTGGTAATCTTCAGCTAACACGGCTCCTACCCGGTTTCCACCGGACCCTAAAATTTCCAGCACGTCCGTCAAATAATACTCACCCTGCTGATTCTCGCAAGTGATTTGACTTAACGCAGAAAACAATGCTTCGGTTTGGAAACAATAAATACCGGTATTGATTTCATCACAGCTTAATTCATCCGGGCCGGCATCCTTTTGCTCCACAATGCGCAAAACCTGCCCTTGTCCATCACGAATTACCCGTCCATAGCCGGTTGGATCCGGCATGCGGACTGTCAACACCGTTGCAGCCGCCTGATTATGGCGATGCGCCTGGCACAACGCCTTTAAGGTCTCGCCCCGCAACAGCGGCGTGTCGCCACAAAGAACCAATATAGTTCCGGAAAAGTCACCAATTGCAGTTTTCGCTTGCAGCATTGCATGCCCGGTACCTAATTGTTGTTCCTGCACTGCGTATTCGACTTGATTGCCAAGATACTCACGGACACTATCAGCACCAAAGCCAATAACAACAACATTTTTGCCAACACCGGCTTCGTTGGCGGCATGGAGCACATGCTGAACCATCGGCCGGCCGCCCACCTGGTGCAATACCTTGGGCAAAGCGGATTTCATCCGGGTCCCCTTACCGGCAGCTAAAATCACTGCCATTAAATCTGACATGGATGTTCCTCCTATTCATAGAGTCTAAAACCAGTATCAAAAAAATTACGGACTTGTTTTAATTCGACAAGAAATTTTTTCTTCCTTCCGAAAACAAGAAACAAATGATTAAAAATTCAGGGATGCCGGTCGAATGTCGACGGTTTTCTTTTCCTCGTCTACCGTATGCAAAACCAGCAAGGGCCGATAGCCGGCGACCAATTTTTTTTCCGGTTCGGCTGTCGCCACCAAAACACCGGTACCCACCACTTCCGCGCCAAACTCATGCGCAAGTTCAACCATTCCCAGCGCTGTTCCTCCGGCTTTCATAAAGTCATCAATAATCAGGATCCGCGCTCCCGGCGGCAACGCGCGCCTGGGCAGGGACATCGTCTGGATACGGCGGGAAGAGCCGCTGACATAATTAATACTGACGGCAGATCCTTCCGTCACCCGGCTGCCGTGCCGCACGGTCACCAGCGGCAAATCAAAGGCCCGGGCCGTCATGAAGGCCAACGGAATCCCTTTCGTCTCAATCGTCATAATATAATCAGGCGCCAAATGGCGGAACTGCGCCATAAACAATTCTCCGACTTTTTCCATCCAATGCGCCGTATATAAAATATCAGACATATACAAAAAACCACCCGGGATAATGCGTTCCGGCGCCGACAAACGGACAGCAAGCTCTGCCAGCAGCTTTTGCACGGCCCCAGAAGTAAAACTGGGCAAAAAACGGACTCCCCCCGATGCGCCGGCTATGGTTTCCAGCGTTCCCAATCCATATTTTTGCAATATCTGGCGGGCAATCAGCACGTCCTCGCTCAGCGTCGATTTTGCAACATCGAAAAGTTCACTGAAATAGCCAAACGGGAACAGACGGTTTGGCTGCTGGGATAAAATCTGGATCATCGCAGCAATCCGCTCTAATTTTCGGACTTTCTCCATGGTTTAGACCTCCGAACATTATCCTGACTCAATACATTTTTATTCACTTTTCTCGGTTTAATGGTTTTTTCCTGCTTCGAATTCGTAAAATTATTGCTGCAATGTTCGAAAACCCGCTCTGGACCGGGTTATTGCAACGACTGTACAGCCGCCGGCGCCGCTTGGGCAAATAAATACGGCACAGGAAATACGGACGCCGCCGTTTTTTCCATGCCGTCGCTTTATTTTTCCGTCTGTACAGAAAACAATTGCCGTACCAAATCCAAATCACTCGGCTTATCTACATCCAACCCCAGTTCGGGATAATCCGAAAGAACGACGGCGCCCTTAATGTTCAGCAATTCCGATACCCGCGCCTCCAACTCCCGCAAGGTAAGCGTCCCCAACAAAAACTTAAAGACAAAAATCCAGCCCAGGATATGCGCTAATTTCAAAGGATTTTTGCGATTGTCGATAATTCGCTTTGCCCACTGCAAACACGGCGATACGATGCCCGGATTCACCAAAAAGATATTTCCGCCGGTAAACGTTCCTTCCTGCAAATGCACATAGGTCCGTTTATTGCCGGGATATTGCCGTTCATTTGCATCTTTATTGACAATGGGATAATACATATCCGCGATCGCCGGGCTGCATTGTTCCAGAAAATTATCAATCGCCTGCGCAGATAGTAAAGGAATGTCCGCCGTCACAACAAGGACATGACGATCATGGCCAAGAGCTTCCATCCCGCTGACAATCGTATCAATAATCGTGCGACCGCTCTCAACAATGACGGTCTCTGCTGGAAAATCACATTTTCTTAAAATACCGCATGGGCCGACGGCAAATATCCGGTCCACATTCCGGCTGGCGGAGAGGGCGCGGGCTACATATGTCACCATCGGCTGACCATTGATCTCAATCAACGCCTCATATTGTTCACCAGCAAACCGTCTGAGCGGCTTACTGTTTTGTCCACCTGCCAGAATAATGGCATCAACCATGTATTGAGACTCCTCTCTTAACCCTGCCTGCGTTCCTGCATATCAAGCAACAGGGTCTGCTCAGCATTTTCCATGTGTTCGCGGGCCAGCCGCTGAGCCAGGGCAATATCCCGCTGAGCAATTGCTTCTACCAATTGTCGGTGTTCATCCACCGTATTCTTGATCCGGCCCGGATACGCCATCGAGATGGAGCGGAACCGGGTAAATTGTTCCCGTAAATTATTAATGATACCGACAAGGCGATCGTTGCGGCTCGCACGGTATAAGATGTCGTGGTAACGGCCGTCGGCCGCGACAATTTTTTCGATATCGTTCTGTTCAATATATTCGCCAATTTCGACCAGAACCCGTTCCAGTTGCTCCAGTTCTTCTTCGGTAATACGTTCGACCGCCAACCCGGCTGCCAAAATATCCAACGCCGTCCGGATTTCAAAAACTTCATTTACGTCTTTTATCGATAAGTCGGCAACATAGGTTCCCCGTCTGGGGATCATCACTACGAACCCTTCCAATTCCAGCTTGCGAATTGCTTCGCGAACCGGAGTCCGGCTTACTCCCAATTCTTCCGCCAGCTGAATTTCCATCAGCCGTTCCCCCGGTTTTAACGTCCCGGCTACAATTGCTTCGCGGAGCGTTTCACTAATCACTTCCCGAAGCGGTTTATAGCTATCGAGTTTAATCGGCACCAAACGCCGTTCCATGCGCACCCACCACCTTCGATACTGTCTTTGTAATCATAATTTGCGCCTGTTCCTGTTGACTCAGCTTTTCCGCAGCCTGTTTGGCCCGGCGTTCATCCGGCATGATTCCAAATACCGTCGGTCCGCTGCCGGACATCAATACACCCAATGCGCCGCTTTCCCGTAAACACTGTTTGATTCTGCCAATTTCCGGATGTGCGGGAATTGTGACCGCTTCCAATACATTATTCAGTTTGGCGGCAACTCCAATCAGGTCCCCGTCCTGTAGGCAACGGATGACCCCTTCCGTATCCGGATGAAGAATTCCTTCCTGGTTCCGGTAATTACCGTATACCCAGGCAGTCGACACTTCTATCGGCGGTTTCGCCAATACCAGCCAACAAGCAGGAAGGTCCGGCAAAGCGGTTACGATTTCGCCCCGTCCTGTCGCCAAGGCGGTACCGCCCTGCAAACAAAACGGAACATCCGAACCTAATTCAGCGCCTAACCGCTTCAGCTCTTCCATCGTCAGGTCCAGTTTCCACAATTGGTTTAATCCCTGCAAAACAGCGGCCGCGTCACTGCTGCCGCCTGCCAACCCTGCCGCCAGCGGGATTTTTTTGGTTAACGTAATCTTTACGCCGCGATCGATTAACAATCGGGTGCACAACAGTTTTGCCGCCCGATACGCCAAATTCGAAGAATCGCAAGCCAAGCCCGGAAGATCTGTTTCTACATTTATTTCTTTTTCCTGCTCCCGGATTTCTATGATATCCGCCAGGTCAACACTCTGCATCACCATCTCGACTTCATGGTAACCATCATCCCGGCGATGTAAAACATCCAACGTTAAATTAATTTTCGCATGAGCTTTCACTGTGATTGCTTGCTGTTTGCTCATTGACAGGCCATTCCCTGCAGAAGAATTTCCTCCGGCCCGCTTAACACTTTGTCCATATCCAGCAGAATAATAAGCCGGGTATCCATTTTTCCAACGCCATGAATATATTGCGCATCAAGAACGAACGCAGGCGGCGGCGGTTCAACCGCAGATGCCGGCAATTTAATGACTTCGTGGACTGCATCCACGATAATGCCCACAACCTGCTCCTTTACGGCAACAATAATAATCCGGGTATCATCACTGTTTTCTATTGTCGATAATTGAAACCGCTTTCGAAGGTCAAAAACCGGAATAATTTTACCGCGCAGATTAGTAACACCTTCCATGAACTCCGGCGTTTGCGGCAATTTTGTAATCGGCGTCAACCGGTTAATTTCATGAACCTTCGCAATCGGCAAACCGTATTCTTCTTTTGCCAGCCGAAAGATAACCAACTGCAATTCTTCATTCATCTTTTTTTCTTGCTGTAAATTCTCCACCATGCACCTCCGCGTACAATACTACGAATAACGAATTCCATTTTTTGCCTATCGCGTGATACTTCAAATTATATTTTACGACATAACCGGGCTCGCCTGCAATAGGACAAACGCAAATTCTCCATTTTACACCGGCTTGCGGAACGGACCCCGTTCATACGGCAGGGGAATATATTCCACAGAAGGACGGCGCTGTACCGGTTGGGGATACAAATCCATCAAATCATAAATTACATCCGGCAATTCAGCGCTGATCGGCAGCCCCATCGCCTTCAGCTTATCGCAGGTAATCGGATAATCATGGGTCCATCTTCCTTCTGAAAGTATCCGGGCCAACTCTCTGGCTTTTTCCGGCGCCATTTTGTCGGCAAGCACTTCGGTTAAAAACTCTTCGACCTGATCAATCGCTTTTTCCGCTATATCCGCCATGATCAGCGTAGCGTCATCAATTTCGTTAATATTTTTGCGGCTGACCGCTTTCAGGATCGATGCAGCCGGATACTGGCCCAGCTGAGGGTCAACCGGCCCTAGTACGGCATTACAATCCATAACAATCTCATCCGCAGCCAATGCAACCATGGTTCCGCCGCTCATCGCATAATGCGGCACCAGCACCGTTACCTTCGCCGGATGGCGCATCAAGGCATGGGCGATCTGTTCCGAAGCCAGCACCAATCCGCCCGGCGTATGCAGAAGCAGGTCAATCGGCATGTCATCCGGAGTCATACGAATGGCGCGCAAAACCTTTTCCGAATCTTCAATGGTAATGTAACGGCTGATCGGAAGGCCCAGGAAGCTGATTGCTTCCTGCCGGTGTATCAGCGTAATCAAGCGGGAATTCCTGCTTTGTTCAATGCTTTGAAGCAAACGCAGCCGGGACCGTTCCAAACTCTGCTGACGAAGCAAGGGCCAAATGCTAAACATGATGAAAACCATCCACAGTATCGCCGCATAATCCACCGCAATCGCCTTCCCTTCAATTCCTTTGTTGCTCTGCGTTCCCGGCGCAAAACTTCAGCCGCAGCGCAGAATATATGCCTACCGTTTATTTTCCCCATGGCCGCGTGTAAATCCTCTTTAAGGCCGGGCTCAAGCTGTGACGCTTCGGCAGTCGGTCGTTTTCTCTTTCGCGTTTTTGAGTCGCGCTTGCAAATCGGCAGGAACTTTGCACTACAAAAGCAAACTGTACTAGTGGATAACTTTTTATTATCATCTTATTGCGCCTCAGGAGGATCCGGACATGCAAAATCAATTATTTCGCTATATCATCGTCGGCTTGGGTAGCCTCGTTGCCGGCATCGGGATCAATGCGTTCTGGGTGCCCCATCATCTGTTAAGCGGCGGGGTCAGCGGCATCGCCATGATTTTATTCTTCATCTTTCAATGGCCGATCGGCATCATGGTCATGCTGTTCAACTTGCCGTTGTTTGCCCTGGCTTACCATTTGCTGGACAAAGATTATTTCATCATCTCTTTGTACGGACTCTGCACCTTCGCCCTGGCCATTGATCTGACCGGCTTTATAGCCGGCTGGAACATCGTCGACGACATTATGCTGGCGGCAATCTACGGCGGAGCGATCGCCGGCATTGGTTCAGGGATGGTTTTTCGGGTCAACGGCGGATCGGGCGGTACGGATATTGTCGGCGCGATCCTGAAAAAATATTATTCCATCAACATCAGCACAGTCGGTTTTGCCATTAATTGCGGCGTTATGATTGTCGCCGCCTTGCTATTCGGCATGAAACCGGCCATGTACACTTTGCTTTCCATGTTTGTTGCCGCCAATTTGACTGATAAGGTCGTCGAAGGCTTCAACCACAAAAAAACCATCATTATTATTTCAGAAGTCAGCGATGAAATTGCCGCCGCAATTCTTGACGAAGTCGGCCGCGGCGTCACTTTTCTAAACGGCGAAGGCGCATTTACCCACACCGAAAAGAAAGTCATCTTTGTTGTTGTCAAACTAACGCAAATCGCAAAAATCAAATTCATTGTCGAACGGGTTGACCGGCATGCCTTTATGATTGTCCAGGATGCGGCGGAGGTGATGGGCAAAGGATTTACGTTATAGAAAACAATAGCCGCCTTTTCAGGCGGCTATTGTTTTCTATTCCCGGTTCAAATCACTCCAGGCGTTGGCAACAGCAGCAAACTCCACCAACGACAAGGTCTCACCCCGCCGGGTTCCATCAATCCCCGCCGCTGCCAGAACGGTTCCCGCCTTGTCGGCAGCCAGTCCGGCCGCCTTCAGGCAATTCTGCAAGGTTTTCCGCCGTTGGGAAAACGCTGCCTTGACAACCCGGAAAAACATTTTTTCCTGTTGGACTTCAACCGGCGGCTGTTTCCGGACTACACAGCGAATGACTGCCGATTCGACGGCCGGCGGCGGTATAAACGCCGCCGGCGGGACGATAAACACGATTTCCGGTTGCGTATAATACTGAACGGCAACCGACAACGCTCCGTACTCCTTTGTACCCGGCTTGGCCACCATTCGTTCGGCCACTTCTTTTTGCACCATGGTTACCAGCAGTTCGACCGGCATCCGTTCTTCCAATATCCGCATAATAATCGGCGTCGTGATATAATACGGCAAATTGGCAATAATTTTATAGTTCGGGGCCGTTATTTCCCGAGAAATATCCAGTTTTAAAAAATCGCCGTGCACGATACGTACGTTGTCATAACCTTCTAATGTTTTGGCCAGGATATCGATCAAATGGCGATCCAGTTCCACAGAGGTCACCGCTGCTCCCGTTTCGGCCAAGCCCTGCGTAAGGGTTCCTATGCCCGGACCGATTTCCAGCACTTGTTCTCCGGGTTGAAGCTGGGCTGCCGCAACAATTTGGTCTACTACTTTCCCGTCAATTAAAAAATTTTGGCCCAGTTTTTTTTGCAGCCGGATCCCGAACGTTTTCAAGATATGCAACGTTACTTCTTTATCGGCTATCTTTGGTTGTATCATTCTTCTTCCCCCATTGTCCGTAATGCAGCCATAAATTCTTCCCGTTTTACGCCATAATGATTCAGGCGATATAAGAACGTCTTGGCGTTCGCGTACCCAATGCCAAGAATTGCGCCCAAAGCAGCCCGCCGGGCCGCAGCACAGCCGGCGCCGCTCAAATCAAACTTGATCATGTCAGCATTGGAGAATTGGCCGCTTGGCTCAAACTCATGGTACCGTACCCGTTCCAAGGCGGAACGGATTGCTTCCGGCGAAGCTTGTTCAATGCCGATGTCGTCCGGACTGCTGGCGTCTTTGCGCGGCACAAACGCATGCTTCGCAGCCGGAAACCGCTCACCGAGAAAACGCCGGATCCGTTCGCCCGCGCTGTCCGGATCCGTTAAAATAATTAAGCCGCGTTTACGGTAAGCTTGTTCTAATTTATCCAATACGTATTTTTGCAAGCCGAAGCCGCCGGTTTCTATACATTCCGCTTCCACCGCCCGGCGTACCGCCGCAATATCGCTTTTTCCTTCTACTACGATGACCTCTTGTATCATTCCATCACCTGCCTGTCCCTAATTATAGTACGCAAGGCGGCGTACTGTAAAGAAGACGAAGATAACAATTGCATGTACAAAAACCTGATGCGGATGATAACCATAGGCGGAGGTCAAGCGATAGCGTCGAAGCGTTGATTATCATCCGCATCAGGTCAGTGCGCCATCTGAAGCTGCAACCCACAAACAACCATTTCCTGATATTTCGTAAGTCAGCACCACCCGTCTAACGGGTGGCTTGCTCTGCCCTATAAGGGCATGGTACCAGCGGAGTCTCAAGACTCTCTGAAAAGTTGCCAACCGCATAACTTTTTCAGTCAGCCCCTAAAGGGGCT
>Ga0316604_10001168_pt1 | contig 24654 bp, 19 predicted proteins | sample OWC_soil_day20_C_FD_207650 | JGI IMG/M metagenome (GOLD analysis project Ga0316604, IMG submission 207650) | Wetland soil microbial communities from Old Woman Creek delta, Ohio, United States - OWC_soil_day20_CT | ecosystem: Environmental > Terrestrial > Soil > Wetlands | place: USA: Ohio...
TTGGAAGTTGGCTGTTATTTTTTTCTTCCTGAATGTGCTGTCTGGCAATGTAATGTTCACCAGGTAAAACTCAGACAATGCAGTAGCCACTGTACCGGCTTCTTCGTTGGTAAAGGACAGTTTGGGTGGAAGTAGTTTTCCGCCTTTTGTGACCTGGCCGGCCAGACCTTTGGTCAGAATCAGGGTATCTGTCAGGGTAGTCAGGCGAACCTTTCCTTCCTGCACGACTACTTTTTCCGTTGTGCCACTGACATTTACATTGAATTGGGTACCGAGTACTGTGACCGTGGAGCGTGGCAGCTGTACAATAAATGTACGCTTTTCATCTGGTGAAATAGAAAAATCTGCTGCTCCCTGCGTAAGAGAAATGCGGCGGTTGGCAAATGCGGGGTCGTATTTTATTACAGTGCCGGGCTGTAGCTGGATGGACGAACCATCTGGCAGGGAAAGGGTATTTTTTATAGCAGCATGAATAGTAACAGGTTGTTCCACCTTTTGCCAGATCAGGTAACTGGCCACGAGGAATAAAGGGAAACATGCAGCTGCCAGCCATCTGTATCGCCTTAAAAATGGAGCAGTAACGCCGGGTGCTTCTTCCCGGGTACTGCTCGCAATTTCCCTCTTTAATTCAACAACGTGAGCTGATGTACCAGAAATTTGCTGAGACAGGGCCTGCCATCCCTGTTCCTTGTCAAAAGGTATAACAGGCATGTTTTCCGTGGCATCCCATAACTGCTTCAGTTCAGCATAAAGCGTACGGTTTGCTTCGGATTGGTGTAGCCATTGCCCCAGTGCTGCCTGTTTATCTGCGTTTGCAGGGTGTGCCAGACAGTCGATTAAAAATTCCCTTATATCATCAACACTCATGATTGTATATTAATTAAGACAATTCAGGATGGAGGTACTTTGATAGCTATTTTTCTTTTTTTTCACCCAGCAGGTGGATGCGGAGGTGTTTTAGTGCGACAGATAGCTGAAAGTAAACGGTATTTAGTGTAATATTCAGTTTTTCAGCGATTTCTGATGGTTCGAGGCCGTTGACCCTGCTTAATAAGAAGATTTCCCGACAGCGGGGCGCGAGTCCCTGTACGAGTTGAATCATTTCTTTTTGTAGCAGGATGTAGTCAGCGGTCTCGTATAGGGAGGCCGGATCCGCCTGCCATTGGAGAATGTCTTCGCTTACGTGACGCGATTGACGTTTTAGCTCATTGATAGAACGGTTGGTGACGGCACGGTACAGGTAGTGCCGGACATTGCCGGTGATAGTGAGGGTGGCGCCTTTTTCCCAGAGGTGCACGAATAAGTTGTGGACGAGGTCTTTTGCAAGGTTTTCGTCTTTTACCCAGCGGAAGGCGAGTAGGAACAGGTCTTCGCTGTAGGTGAGGTATAGTTGTTGAAAGACTTCCATATTCCGGTCACGGAGGCCTTCGGTAACGATTGCGGCAGAAATGTCAGTTCCGTACCAGGTCATTTTGATTGTGTCTGGTCAGTAAAATATTAATAATTTTTGATAAACTGCCTGTTTTTTGAGGGGGCCTCCGGCACCATAGAAGAGGAGCTTAGTTCGGCTGACGCCGTCGGGGCGGGTTCGCGCTAAGACGGTAGGGAAGAGTCGTTTTTTTAAAAAAGATTTTATTCCAATAGGCCGGCATTATCTAAACTGGTATTATCTTTTAATGCAACACCAGTCAACTTTAACCGAATCGCTTCCATTATCAGGTATAAAATTTTCTGCGCGGCTGCCTCATACTGTAACCCCTCCTCCCTGATATTTGAAATACAATTCCTTGCCTCATCTGTTATACCAGGTTTGGGTGCAAATGTAATATACGCCCCCATGCTATCTGCCGCGCTGAGACCAGGCCGCTCTCCTATCAGCATCAGGGTCACTTTAGCCTGTAATATCTGGCCCGCTTCGTCACCACTGGCCACTCTTCCCTGTTGCACCATACAAATAGGTGCTAATGACAGACCTGCTTTTTTAAATACCGGAATTAATACTTCCAAAAGAGGTTGTGTATGCACATTCATAGCTGTTGCAGACAAGCCATCGGCAAGAATGATAGCGACATCTTTATGAAGGTACCTGGAGTCCGTTTTATCTAATAATGCAATACTATCTTCATCTAATTGTCTGCCTTTATCCGGCCGTTGCAAATATTCATGGCGATCCCCAGCTTTGCTGTGTAGCAATAAAACAGGGAGGTGAAAAGGTTGTAGCTGCTCCTGCAAAGTATTGACTGATAGTGCAGAATACACCGCATCGCGGGCATGTGCATGCGCCAGTCTGAAATTCAGCACTTCCCGTAAAGGTATAGCAGTGCCTGTTCTACCCAATGCAATCCGGGCAGTTGTAAAAGCTTTCAGCGAAGCCCATGGATCCTGTTCTATTATTTCCTCACTCATACGTATTTCAGTAATTTATGTGCACTCCCTACCGGTAATAACCCACCACTTTGATTCATAATTCCCTGTTGCTGCAACCACTGATCAAACTCCGGCGCAGGTTTCAGCCCCAAAACCTTCCTCGCATACAATGCATCATGAAAGGAGGTAGACTGATAGTTCAACATGATATCATCCGCCCCAGGCACCCCCATGATGAAGTTACAACCTGCTACCCCTAATAATGTAAGCAGGTTATCCATATCATCCTGATCCGCCTCTGCATGATTTGTATAGCAAATATCTACACCCATCGGCAATCCCAACAACTTGCCGCAAAAATGATCTTCCAATGCCGCACGGATGATCTGTTTTCCATCAAATAAATATTCAGGTCCGATAAAGCCGACCACTGTATTTACTAACAACGGCGAAAATTTACGCGCCACCGCATATGCTCTTACTTCGCAGGTTTGCTGGTCCACCCCTCCATGCGCATTTGCAGATAAGGCGCTCCCCTGCCCTGTTTCAAAGTACATCAGGTTATTGCCTGCTGTTCCTCTCTGCAATGATAATCCTGCTTCATATGCTTCCTGCAATAGTGAAAGATGGATACCAAAACTACTATTCGTCTGCTCAGTACCACCGATTGACTGAAACACCAGATCCACAGGTGCACTTTGCATGATCTGCAATGCCGTCGTTACATGACAAAGTACACAGGATTGTGTAGGAATTTCAAATTGCTGCCGCAACTGATCCAGCATTTTCAATAAGGTGATTACGGCCTGCGGACTATCCGTAGCCGGGTTGATACCTATCACCGCATCCCCACTTCCATACAATAATCCATCTATGATACTGGCCGCTATTCCTTTAGGATCATCTGTATTATGGTTGGGTTGTAAACGCACAGAGAGATGGCCTTTCAACCCGATCGTATTTCTGAATTTAGTCACCACCTCACACTTCTTTGCCACACTGATCAGATCCTGGTTCCGCATCAACTTCGACACAGCCGCCACCATTTCTGGCGTAATCCCAGGGGCTAATTGCTGCAAGGTGAATGTATCCGCATGATCACTCAATAACCAATCCCGAAACTGCCCTACTGTAAAATGACTGACCAAAGCAAATGCATCCGCATCATGCGAATCAATGATCAAACGGGTGATTTCATCTTTCTCATAAGGAATCACAACCTCTTGCAGGAACGTCTTCAATGGTACATCTGCCAATGCCATCTGTGCCGCTACCCGCTCCTCTGCACTATCTGCACACAGCCCTGCCAGCGCATCGCCGGAACGGAAAGGCGTCGCCCTCGCCAATAAGGTGCGCAAATCACTGAACGCGTAATTTGTATGCTGAATCGTATGCCGGTAACTCATGAAATCAGGTTTATGACGGCTTGATGTTTATGTCTGCCCATCCCTATAAATATAAGTAATGCCACCACCAAACCGGCGAAAAAGATCAAACTTAACATTGGATAAGTGTAAATGATGGCAACCAAAGAAACGATCGAAAGGAACAATGCAATACCCGGAAACCAGGGATATAATGGTGCCTTGTAAGGGCGTTCTAAAGCTGGTTCTTTATCTCTTAATATAAACAGGCTGATCATACTCAGGATGTACATCACCAGGGCACCCATTACGGACAATATAACCAACTGATCCGTTTTCCCCATATACAATGCGAACACACCTAACAGCCCACCTATTACCAGGGATATATAAGGAGCTTTCCGACGCGGACTTAAGGTCGACATAAAAGCCGGCAAATACCCCGCACGCCCCAATGCAAACAATTGCCTGGAATAACTGATGATGATGCCATTGAATGAAGCAATCAGGCCAAATAAACCGATGCCTGCAAAGAGTTTCGTGATTCCATTTTGTTTGCCTAACACGACCCCAATCGCCTCCGGCAATGGATAATCTATGGCAGACAACGATTTCCAGTCTGTTATGCCCCCGGTAAACACCATCACTGCTATCGCCAGCAGCATCAGGGTCAGGATGGCAGAAATGTACCCTTTCGGGATGTTCCGGTGCGGGTCCTTTACTTCCTCCGCTACCATCGCAATCCCTTCTATACACACATACAGCCAGATGGCAAATGGCAGGGCATTGAACACCCCCCTCCAACCAAAAGGCATGGCATCATGGAGAAAATTGGATGTCTTGAAATGGGGGCCTACAATCCCAAGGTAGATCAGTAATTCCACCACCGCCAATAAGGTGATTATCAAAGAAAATAAGGCTGACTCCTTGATACCTAATAAATTGACCACCGTCAAAAGTATATAAAAAGCCACCCCACTCCCCAACACCGGCAATGCCGGATGTAAGAAATGCAGGTAGTTTCCCAGCGCCAATGCAATCGCCGGCGTGGCCAGCAAAAACTCCACTGCTGTCGCATAGCCCGCTATCAATCCGCCAATTGGCCCCATGGCCCTATGCGTATAGGTAAAAGGCCCGCCTGCCTGCGGGATAGAGGTTGTCAATTCCGTAAAACTGAATATAAATGTAATATAGAGCAGGGTAATGACCAGCGTTGCAATGAGAAAGCCAATGGTACCGGCTACCCCCCAGCCATAATTCCACCCGAAGTACTCTCCGGATATCACTAATCCAACACCAATAGCCCACAAATGAATGGGCCTGATCACTTTTTTTAACGAATGCGAAGACGACATAACAGAACACTACCTTTTGATGAAAAAAGAATGTTCCCAAATCCCTGAAGTGCGCTTAAGATACAAATAAAAATGGGACCAGGTATACCCCGGCCCCATTATACTTAAATAAAAAAACGACGACTTATTTTATTTCCTGCAGCATTTCTTTCACTGCCGCTTCCAGTTGAGCATCCTTGCCACTCATTTCTTCTTCATATTTCAATGGTACCCTGATATCAGGCTCTACCTGTAAGTTCTCGGTAGGACGGCCTTCTTTACCAATTGTGGCAATCATTGGTATACCAAAGATGATGGTCGGGTCTATCTGTCTTTCCCACCATACAGCAGTACCTGTACCAGCTACAGGCATACCTACCAGTTTACCCAACCCATTCTGCTTGTACACGTATGGGAAGATAAAGGCATCGCTATAGTTGCCTTCACTCATGATCACACAGCTAGGGCGTGTCCATCTGTCCAGCGGTTCAGCACCTTCTACCTTTTCCATCTGCGGAGCAAAGGTCAGGTATTGCTTACCACTCAGGAAGGTATTCAGGTCATTGTGCAACCATCCACCCCCATTGAAACGGGTGTCTACGATCAAGGCTTTTTTGCCTCTGTTACGGCCCATTACTTCATCGTATACAGAACGGTAGCTGGCATCATTCATAGACTGTACATGTACATAGCCTACTTTGCCATCACTCAGTTTGTCTACCATATCCTGCATCCTGGCCACCCAGCGTTTGTACATCAGCTCAGTTTCTTCACCTGCTGCAAATGGGATGACTGTTTCTTCCCAACGCTCCTGCGAACCAGGGTTGTACAAGCTTAACAACACATTATCCCCTGTTTTGCGGTTCAGGAAAGTTGCCCAGTCTACATCAGGCGTAACCGTTTCGCCATCGATCTTTTCGATCACCACGCCTTTTTTGATCTTGCTCTTAGCTTTATCAGAAGGACCACCAGGTATTACCTCATCTATCTTCAGACCGCTGCCTGTAAAGGTTTCGTCGTACAGCAATCCAAGAGATGCTGTTGCATCGCCCTCTGGTGCAGATGGATAATAACGACCGCCTGTGTGTGACGCATTCAGTTCTCCCAGCAGTTCGCTCAGGATCTCCTGGAAGTCGTAGTTATCGCTGATGTGTGGCAGGAAACGCGCATAGTTCTTTGCATACATTTCCCAGTCTACGTTATGCAGTTTTGGATCGTAGAATTTATCTTTCACTTCCTTCCATGCGTGTTCATAGATATATGCTCTTTCGCTGGCGGGGTTCCAGTTGAACTCTGTACTGATGCTTACGGGTGTGATCTTACCGGAGGTGGCATCTACTTTTACTACGCTACCTCTGTTGCTTACGAACAGGGTATTACCATCTTTGCTCAATACGATATCACCGGATGTACCACCGAGTTTAGCAAGGATCTTTGTTTCGCCGGTGCGTGGTTCTGTTACCCACAGGTCGTATCCCTTTTCAAATGAAGCCATGTAATACAGTTTGCTGGCATCTTTGTTCAGCACATAATCACTGATACTTGCACTGTTGATAGTGAGACGAACTTTCCTGTTTTCAAGGTTGTCGAAGTCCGGTTTGAAAGGAGTTTTGGAAACAGTATCCTTTTTTGTAGCAGCTGTATCATCCTTCAGCAGGTTGAACTGATCTTTGGATAATTTGAAACGATCGTATGCTGCCTGATCTAAGAACACAGCATAAATATCTTTCTCCTTGCTACCTTGTCTGGCAAGAGAACGACGACCATTAGCGTTACTCAGGTAGAGCAACATTTTACCGTCTTGTGAGAACTTATTACCTTCTTCACCGAAACCGCTCATTACAGGGTAAATGGCTTTACCATTGCCATCGGCAGGGATCATCGCTGCATTGCTTACATCAAAATAACCCTGCTGATCTTCGGTCACAATATACTTACCATCGGGGCTCCAGGCAAAATCCCAGTCCTCGTCAGAGTAAGAATGATTGCGGCCTTTCGGTAAGATGGTACGACTCTTTTTAGCAGCAAGGTTGTATACCTTCAGGATATTTCTATCTTCTACATAAGCCACTTCTTTTCCATCAGGAGAAAATACCGGCTGGAACTCTGTAGCTGCAGTAGCTACCAGCGGTTCTTCGTTCACCAGTGTTGCACTGAAGAAATAATTTTCTGCTGGTCTTGTCAGGGTTGCTTTGTACAGATCCCAGTTGCCATTACGCTCTGCGGCATACACCAGTGTTTTGCCATCAGGTGACCAGCTAAGGCCACGCTCCTGTGTAGGCGTATTCGTAATACGGCGGGTCATGTTATTTTCCACGCTGCTTACAAATACTTCACCCCTTGCTATGAAGGCCATCTGTTTGCCATCAGGACTCATTCTGAACTGTGTGACATTGCCATTGACAGGCAGGTGTTTTACCACTGCTGCACGGCCATCATTCAGTACCTGGATGGATAGTTTCTTAGGCTCCTGCCCTTCTTTCAGGGTGTAGATTTCACCATTGTAAGAAAAGCAAAGGATGCTATTATCAGCGATGGATAAATGACGTACAGGATGTTTGTCAAAATGCGTCAGTTGTTTCATTTCACCTTTGGTGGTCAAAGAAGCTTTGAACAGGTTTTGTGAAATGCCGCCTTTCTCACTCAGGTAGTACAGCTGGTCGTTTGCACCCAGTACAGGTTCCCTGTCTTCGCCTTCGTAAGTAGAGAGCTGGTTGTATGACTTATTCTTTATATCGTATACCCATATATCGCGGGTTACGCTGCTGGTGTGGTGTTTGCGCAAAGGATCTTCGTATCCTTTCCTGTCCTGGAAAACGATCTGGTCACCTTTGGCAGAATAATGTGCATTGTCCGCACCCGCAGACGTCACCAATATTGAGCGGCCACCGTTTACGGGTACAGTATAGAGGTTATTGAACAACCTGACACTAAAGCGGATATCTGAAGCCGGCGCATTGCGGGGGCTACCAAATAATACCTGTTTATTATCAGGCGTAAAGTCGTAAGGATAATCAGCAGTGCTGTTGTAAGTAAGGCGTACCGGATTGCCGCCCATGGCTGGCATTACGTATACGTCGAAGTTCCCATTCCGGTCGCTGGCAAAAGCGATTTGCTTACCATCATGACTCCATACCGGCATCATGTCGTGTGCTTCGTGAATGGTGAGTGGTACAGCAATGCCCCCATTGACATCCACCCTGTAAATATCTCCTTTGTACCCAAATGCAATGGTCTTACCATCGGGAGAGATGGCGGGATAACGTAGCCATAGTGCATTGTCCTGGGCATAGGTTGCCAGGGTCATACAGCAGGCTGAAAAAGCAAGCAGTAATTTTTTCATATAAAATGGCGATTCAGATTGTTGTTTATCCTTTAAAGGTAACAATTGATGAGCTGGCGCCACTAAATAACTGGATAAAAGGCAACAAGCCTACAGCAAGGGTTTCTGCAGACATACACTGTTCTCCATCTGCTCGTAAGGCGGGTATTTATCCATGAATGTATAACCGGATTTTTGATAGAGGGCGATGGCTTCCGGCTGACGAATGCCGGTTTCCAGTACGGCACGGGAAAAACCCTCAGAGATGGCCCAGGTTTCCAGCTCTTTTAAGATGGCGTACGCAATGCCCTGACCACGATGGGTATTATGTACGAACATGCGCTTGATTTCGATCGTATTTGTGTCAAACTGGCGAAAACAGGCACAACCTACCGGCAGCGCATCTACATATGCGACTACAACGGTAGGTATGTTTTTAACTTTATCGAGGACTTCGTAATCCTGTTGTACTTCAGGATACCTGATCCATAAATCTTTGTCAAGGGCAATTATCAGCTCCTGAAAATGAGGATCATCACTGTGCGTTCTTTTGAGTCTTAGCATAGCCCCCTAATTTACTATTCTTTTTACCATATCCAAAGTATACGATAAAACCTAACAGCAACCATACGATGAGGCGGATCCACGTATCCAGTGGCAGGGAAAACATCATTACCAGACAGGTCAAAATTCCTAACACCGGCACTACCGGCACCCATGGTGTTTTGAATGCACGGGGAATATCCGGTTGCTTTTTGCGGAGAATAAGGATACCTAAGCAGACCATTACAAACGCCAGCAATGTACCGATGCTACACATCTCTCCTACTACTGAAATAGGTACCAGACCTGCAAAGAGACTGATGAAGATACAGAGTACGATATTAGATTTGAATGGTGTGGCAAAACGCTGATGCAGCTGCGCAAATACGGGTGGCAATAACCCGTCTTTACTCATGGAATAAAATACCCTGGATTGTCCCAGCAGGTCTACCAGTATCACGGAAGTATATCCTATGAGGATGGCGCCGATCACTGCCAGGAACAAACCTTTATAAGGTGTATGTGCGATGGCCACTGCAACGGGTGCAGGGTTGTCTTTAAACTCTGTGTAATGCGCCATACCTGTCATCACGTAACCAAACAATACAAAGAGTATGGTACATATGATGAGGGAACCTAAGATCCCTATCGGCATATTCTTTTTTGGATTGCGGGTTTCCTGCGCCATGGTGGCGACAATGTCGAAACCAATGAATACAAAGAATACTACGCCCGCACCTCTCAGAATACCGCTCCAGCCAAAGGAACCAAATTCGCCGGTGTTCGCAGGGATGAATGGCTGATAGTTTTCAGGATGAATATATTTCCATCCCAATGCAATGAATACCAGTACCACTCCTACCTTCAGTGCTACTACGATCGCATTGAACAATGCCGAACTTTTAGTACCTCGTATGATAATAGAAGTAATGGCTACAATGATCAATACAGCTGGCAGATTGATAAACCCATGTACGAATGTATGATCTGCCAGTTCTATTTTTTCAAATGGAGACGCGACCAGCTGAGGAGGTATATGAATATTGTAAGTGCCGAGAAACTTGACAAGATAACGCGACCAGCTGATGGCTACAGTAGAGGCGCCTACTGAATATTCCAGGACCAGGTCCCAGCCTATGATCCATGCCCAAAGTTCACCGAGTGTAGCATAAGCGTATGTATACGCACTGCCTGCTACGGGTACCATGCTGGCCATTTCTGCGTAGCAGAGTGCGCTGAAAGCACAGCCTACGGCCGCCAGTATAAATGATAAAATAACAGCAGGACCAGCGTTATTCGCAGCTGCAATACCAGTGAGGGAAAAGAGCCCTGCACCGATGATCACGCCAATACCGATGGCAATGAGATTGAAACCTCCGAGACTACGTTTTAATGTATTACTGCCACTTTGAGCAGCTTCCTGTTGCAGGCTTGCAATTGATTTTCTTATCACAGGTATGATTTGGATTGGGTGCAAAGGTAAGGGATTGAGATTACTCTACAAAACAACTAGACTTAATACCATCCCACGATCGTATTTGCCGTCTATAAAGTTTCCGCATTCTTTAACATCGCATTAACCGATGTAACTTGGCTGAGTTGTAACTTAGCCGGACTATAAAATTATTATTTCATAGGTATAGGGATATCAGACAGCTGCTCTTTTAAGGGTGGCTTTTATTTTTTTAAACCATTGTTGATTTTAAATGTTACATCATTATGGCTACACTCAATCCTTATCTCAATTTCAACGACTCCTGCGAAGTATAGCATTCACTGGATGGTGAACTATGATTAAATAACAAAGGTAATGCGGTGCGGCATAGTTTGGCACTCATTATGTTCACTATATCCCAAAAGGTAATATTATGAAAAGCGTTAAACTGGCCTTCTATGCCCGCCTGGCCCTGATCTTACATGCGCTTATCCTGTCCATGCTAATTATGCATCTTGGCAAGACGGTGATTATTCCACTGTTCTTTGCCTTGCTGATCTCATTTGCTCTACTGCCTGTATGCCGGCAATTGGAAAAATGGGGATTGCATCGTGGTATTGCGGCCGCTATTTCAGTACTGCTCTTTGTGGTACTGATCGGTTCTTTTATAGATGTGCTGAGTCACCAGGTGGTGAACTTCACCCATAATCTGCCTGAACTGCAAAAGCGGTTTACGGAAAGTCTGACAGACGTCAGAGCCTGGCTTTTTAATACCTATCATATCGATTATCAACAACAAACAGACTATCTGAAGCGCTCTACCAGCGGTCTGCAGTCTACGGCTATGAGTTCACTGGGAGCCACCTTTATTGGGGTAGCAGAAGTCTTTATCCTCTTTATCTTCTTCCTCATCTTTACTTTCTTCATGCTATACCACCGCCGGTTGTTCAAGCGCTTTGTGGTAGCCCTCTTTCCAAAAGAAGAACTGCCCAAGGTAGAGGAAGTACTGGTAAGTGCCCGCAGCATGATCAACAGATATATTATCGGGCTGCTGACTGAAATGTTTATCCTGATCATCTTATTGCTTTCTACCCTGGCCATATTAGGGATCAAATATGCCCTGCTGATCAGTGTAATGGCAGCACTGTTGAACGTAATACCCTATCTGGGTATTTATACAGCGATGGCCATCAGCATGTTCATCACTTTTGCCAATGGGGAACCTTCACAGGCGTTAACTGTTGGTATTGTTTTTATCGTGGCGCATTTCCTGGATGCAAATGTTATTCTGCCCCGTGTGGTAGGTGGTAATGTAAAGCTCAATCCCCTCATCACTATTATCGCCGTACTCACCGGCAAGCTGATTTGGGGCATACCAGGTATGTTCCTGTTTATACCCCTGGCGGCCATTATCCGGATTATCAGTGAAAAGGTGGAATCATTGCAACCATGGGCAATTTTGATGGGAGAGGAAAAATAATTTGGGGGCTACTGACATACTGTTGTCACCTGCCCTTTTTTACTTTGTGATAACAAAACAAACCTCACATGAAAGAAATGACCACCACTGTAGCTACGGAAACATTTATGACCCCGGCTCAACTGCTGAAACACTGGCAGTTGCACCGTAACCTGACCCGTAAAACGATCAATGCATTCCCGGAAGATAAACTCTTTAGTTATTCTGTAGGTGGCATGCGTCCTTTTGCTGAACTGGCAATGGAATTCATAGGTATGGCCGTACCTACCCTGACAGGGATTATCACTGAAAAATGGGAAAAATTCAAGCATGATGAAGCTCCTGATACCAAACAGGCATTGCTGGAATTGTGGGATGAGCAGACGGAAATTATTGACACCTTATGGCCAAAAATTTCTGCTGAAAGATTCAATGATGTTGTATTAGCCTTCGGTCAATGGGAAATGCCGGTATACCTGTTGGTAATGTATGTGGTTGATAATGAAATACATCATCGCGCTCAAGGCTATGTGTACCTGCGTTCACTGGGTATTGAACCACCTTTCTTCTGGGACAGAGAGTAGTAGTATACACCCCATTCTAAAATCTGATAAGAAGCGCCTGCTGTATGGCAGGGGCTTTTTTATTGAAAATAGTTTGAGATACACCTCATCCAGCTCCTGCCATTCGAAGGACTTAAAATGCCCCGGATTGGTGAAGTAAATGGTACCCGGCTGGGTAGTGTATATCTGCTCATCTGTTGTATAACGGCCCGTTCCACTCTTTACAAATACAAAAGAGAAGAAATTGACACGGTATACAATAGAAGTATAGGGCAATACCGGATGTATGTCCCTGATATTATGAATCGTAAAGTCGGTTTGATCATCAATAAGATCGGTGGGCAAATCCTGAAAAAGGTATTGTTCTTTTAAGGAGTTAAAAACATGCCTTTCTATATCCTTTTTCATGGGTTGCGATTTAGTCCACGTAGCTCACGATATAAGCATCCTGCTCCTTTGCCTTTTCATAGATAGCTTTCAGCGCCATCAATTCTGTAGCCATATGCTGGGCATTGAATGTTACGCCTTCTTTTTCATCGTCTGTCCATACCTGGCCAGGTTCTATGTCATGTTCATTCAGCTCTGCATGGTCAAACAGCGCAATAATGTTGCCTGGTTCGATAGCTGACAGCAGGTCTGCAATCTCTACCACGGTAGCCGGATCATTGAAATATAACGGTTGCCTGTCGAAGTCAAAATCGTCAGGGAGTTCGTCGATATCGATATTTTCAAAGTCGATCTCCTCTCCTACATATGCTTCAGGGTAAAAGATCTGCCTTACGATAGAGATGTCCTCAGGTCTGCTACCTTTGGAAATCAAAAATAATAATCCTTCGAAGGATTTCTCAAAAGTTGTTTTTTCCCTGGCTATGTTGGCCACTGGGTATTCAGGATCGTCTCCTATTTTGGAAAATTCGTTCCTGTCTACGAGAAATAGTGTAGCACTTTGTCCCATAAGAGCGTTTAAAGATTCCGCAAATTTATTTGAAGATATTAACATCTGCCAAAAAAAGCAAAAAAGGATATTTGAGTGGTGGGTTTTATGCTTTTTGTGGGCTTAACCAAAGACAATCGCTTCTGCCTTGGGCAGAAGCGATTGTCGTTAGAAGGTGGGCCTGCGGCCGGTTAAGAAGATCCGGCATCATTCGAAAGCAAGCCAGCACTATTTTATTATGCCTATTTCGGCGATTCCTACATATTGTTTGCCATCTTTAGCTGGCAGTACATGTAATGGCTCAAACCGGAAGTATCTTGCGGTGACTGGTTTTTCCAGGTCAATCCTTTGTTCGATCGGGTTAGCTTTAATATTAGAGAACTCCCCTTCTTTCTGCAATTCCCAGGTCTTACCATCCTCACTGGTGTAGATCTTATACTTGTCTACCAGGCCTTTATCTTTTAACGGCAGGTAGTTAAAGCCGATCATCTTCAGTGGAAACTGCATATCTACGATCACGCCTTTAGGAGCAATCTTCTTAAAGGTAGACATTTCCATCTGTACAGCACTCGTTGCATCCCCGTCAATAGCGGCAGAGAACTTCGTATTCGGTGATTTCCATTGTGTTTTATCGACAATGGTATTTTTGTTTGTAGTGGCTACCTTTACCTCAGGGGCTTTGAACAGGGCTACATCACTGAGACAGATACTCGCAGCACCCTTTGTGATACGGATCCTTACCTTATCGGTCGTTACCGTACGCTCACTACGGATCAGGCGGCAATAACCAATTGCTGTACCTTTCTTCAGTTCTGTCCACTGGTTATTTTCCCAAACATCTACTGCCCAGTCGTCTATACGCTGACCTAATTTAATGTTCTCACGGAGACGGATGACGTTGAATGTTTTTGTACCTGCCAGGTTCAGTACCAGCTCACCGGTGTTCACACCATCTTTGGTACCCCAGTAGGTGTATGGATCATTATCCAGTACATTCTCAGCAGCATATGCCTTATCCTCGCTTCTTACATCACTGGCCTGCACTGTTGCGCCTGCCGCGAAGTTAACCTTGTACATTTCTTTGATGATATCGCCAAAGCCTTTCAGCGAAGCAACGTCAATTTCATTTACCAGACCTCGTTGATCAGGAGGTACGTTCAGCAACATGGTAGTACCATGACCTACTGAAGCGAAGTAATGGTTCAGCAGATCCTCCGGTGTTTTCACTTTGCCATCCTCAGTAGCATGGTAAAACCATCCTGGCCGGATGGAGAAGTTTGTTTCTGCCGGCATCCATTGTTTACCATTCCGGGTACCATTCAGCCCCAGTTCATACAATACCTGTCCCGGTGATGCCACCGCTGAATCCTTATCACCGATGGGGGTGTAAGTAGCCCAGCAAGGGTCGCCGGAGAAACCGGTTTCGGTACCTACCCAGCGTACATCCGGTCCTACATCGCTCATGATCACTGCATTTGGCTGCTGCTCTTTTTCCTGTCTCCAGGTTTCAGGCCAGTTATAATACGTGTAACGATCGATCTTTACTTCTTTACGTGCACCACCATAATAACCATCGCCACCATTTGCGCCATCATGCCAGATCTCGAATACCGGACCATAGTTGGTCAGCAATTCTTTCATCTGTGCGCGATAGATGCGTACATACTCCTGAGTGCCGTAAGCAGCATTGTTCCTGTCCCATGGAGAGAGGTATACGCCAAATTTGATCCCCTGTTTTTTACAGGCATCTGCAAATTCTTTTACCATATCGCCCTGGCCATTCTTCCATGGGCTTTTAGTAATGTTGTGAAAAGTGGTTTTGGTTGGCCAGAGGCAAAAACCATCGTGGTGCTTACAGGTCAGGATCAAACCTGTCAGTCCTGCGGCCTTAATGCTCGATACGATCTGATCGGCATCGAAGTTGGTAGGATTAAATATTTTCTCATCTTCGTCGCCATACCCCCATTCCTTGTTAGTGAAAGTATTCACAGTGAAATGTACAAACGCGTACATATCCATAGCCTGCCATTCCACCTGTGGTGCGGAAGGCAATACGCCGTAAGGTGCAGGTGCACTTACCTGTGCGTTGCTACAGCTGGGCCCGAGCATCAGCATGGCAAATGCCAGACTTGTGCCGCCTATAAATTTCTTCATGTAGTATTGTGTTTTTTGTTAGACCTGTGTTCACATGAGCTATAAAAATAGGTCGTTTTATCAAGGAATGGAACTATACGGAAAATAGTATTACCTATACTCAAAATAATATGAGGGCCCGCATATGCAGGCCCTCATTACAATTCAAATCCTTATCAGTTAAAAGATATATCTCAGCCCCAGCTGCATCTGCCATCTGGATGGCAGGTCAGGACTGGTGGTAAAGGTCTGTGTTTGTCCGGGGTCAAACTGGTAAATTGCCTTGCCATCGGTATCCTTGCCGGTATAGGCCAATGGCTGGTAGTAACCTGTAGTACTGGCGTATTTACGCAATCCCCATTTACTGCTGATCAGGTTTCCGAGGTTCACGATGTCCAGACTCACCTGAATGGTGCTGGTATGATCTTTCCCTTTAAAGTTGAAATCCTGTAACAAACGCAGGTCCAGCTGACTAAACCAGGGCGTGGTACCATCATATTTTCCGGTATACTGACCTCTGTGTGAACTAAGGTATTTATCCTGCTGGATAAATCTTTCCAATGCTGCTCCCTGCGCTGCCGCATCCTGCACCGTACCATTTGCATCTGTCAATGTTGCAAAATTCATTTTGCTGATCTCTGACTGCGTAGGCACATACAGGAGGTCGTTTGCTGCAGAACCATCATTGTTTACATCGCCACCATATACATAGGAGTAGCGGTTGCCGCTTGTCCAGTTGCTAAAGAAGGAAATGGTGGTTGCATATTTTCCTTTGCTGTATTCAAACTTCTTGATTCCTGCCAATGTGATACGGTGGGTGTTACCATATAGGGAGTTCGATTCTCTCGCCTTGTTTGCATTGCCCAATACCGGGTTACGGTCAAATGCATCGCCGGAAATCTCTGCGGAGATTGAGCTTGCATCTTTTGCAATCAGATAGTTATATCCTAACATGAGGAAATAACCTTCGCCAAATGTTTGCTGCGCCTGGAAAGAAGCATTGAATGAATAACCGATCTTTGTATTGGTAAACACATAGGTAGCTGTATTGCCTTTATCACTTGCCTGGTATACTTCGCGTGTATCGCCTGTGCCTGAGTTCAACACACCAGTTGGGGTACCCAGACCATAATCTCTTACCATCATAGAGTTCAGGTCTTTTGAATAAGCCAGGTCACCTGTCAGGATCGTACCGATTGGTAATTTATAATCCAACCCGATATTAGAACGCCAGATCTGTGGCCACTTAAAGTTGCGCGCTGTCACATCATAATAACCGGTGAAAGGATTACCAATCTGGTTACCCACCCATACAAAGGGGAAACGGCCGGTAAACAAACCGGTACCACCACGTAACTGTACGGTTTTATCACCATTGATGTCCCAGTTGAAACCTACTCTTGGAGAGACTAAGACCTTACCGCTGGGCATGCGGGTATTATCAATTGTCTGACCTGGACCATTCTTTACGGGGTTCCCGTTTTCATCAAATAATGTGAGATCATCTGTATTCGCCACTGTGGGAGAACCTTCTACAAATGTACCTGCGAAGGTGCCATCTGCATTGACGTTCGGGCTCTTATAGCTTGCTTTGGACGGATAATACAATGCCTTGTCAAAGCGTACACCATAGGTTAATTTGAAGTTGGATACCGGGTTCCATTCATCCTGTGCATAAGCAGAAGCCTGCCCTACAGTGAGGTAATACCAGGTCCACTGATCAGCAGCTGCGCGGTTCTTTGCATAAGATACATTTGCATCGTACCCGCCAGCAGCAGCAGAGGTGAGGAAGTCATTGATGTCTACCCCTGAGAAGAGGGTATATCCAAACCCTGTCAGGTTGAAAGAGTTCCCAAATTTGAACTGCTCGTACGAACCACCAATGGTGATCGTATGCTTAGGCAGAATGATGTTGAAGTTATCTGTCAGCTGTAGTGCATCCTGGTTCAGTACATTATTAATTGAGAATGGCTCATACCCTGCTACGATATAAGGCACGCCATACTTCGTAATATTCAAAGCAGGGAAAGGGGTTGAGAATGGATTACGGTTATCCCTGAAGATGGTATAAACTGCCCTGAATTTATTGGCGTAGGTATCATTGAAGTTCGACTTCAATTCCAGTCCGAATGAGTGCAGTTTATTGACCATTTCATATCCTGAATTTCTAAATTGCAGGGTAATGGCATCTGGTCCGCGACGGTTGATGGCATTGGGGTGAGCCGTTTTTTCCTGGGAACCATCCAGGCCATTATAAGTAAAGGCCAGTGAATGTTTATTATTGATCACCCAGTCAATTTTTGCCAGCCATTTATAGTTGCTTCGTTTCAGGTTATAATGTTCGTAAGGTCCTGTGTTATAACCATACTTTGAACTCAGCAGGTCACTCACCGCCTGCAGGTCAGATGCCAGTACGCGGGAAGTGGTGATGTCGCCGGCATTATCCGCAGTTTGTGCTACATATGCACTGGCTTCATCCTTGCGCTGTTCGGATTCGAAGTTGACGAAATAAAACAGTTTGTTCTTTTTGATAGCTCCACCTAATGAAAACCCTGCCTGAAAGGATTCCAGTGTAGGCACAGAAAATTTCTGTCCGTCTATTTTGTTGCCGGACAATGCATCATTACGATAGAAAGCGTAGACGGTACCACTAAATTTGTTGCTACCGCTTTTGGTCACTGTGTTTACACCAGCGCCGGTAAACCCTGACTGGGTTACATCATAAGGTGCGATGTTGATCTGGATCTGATCGATCGCATCGATAGAAATGGGCGTGGCATTGGTTTGCCCGCCGGGAGTAGGTGCATCCAGACCGAAAGGGTTATTGAACACCGCTCCATCCAGGGAGAAGTTGTTGTACTGCCCGTTCCTGCCTGCAAAGGAAATTCCGTTGTAAGTAGGAGAAGCAGATGGTGTAAGGCGCAGGTAGTCGTCTGCCGAACGGGAAATGGTAGGCAGCTGACGGATCTGGGTGCTGGAAATATTTGTAGATGCACCCGTGCGCTGGTCATTAAAAATGGTAGAGCGACCACTCACTACAACTTCGCTGAGGGTACCTGCGGCTTCAGAAAGACGCAGATCCAGTGAGGTCGTTTGACCCAGGTTCAGGAAAACCCCGGAAGCAGTTTTAGTCGCGTAACCGGTAAAAGACACTACTACGGTGTAAGGACCTCCCACACGGAGGTTGGGCACAAGAAAACTTCCATCTGATTTGGTAATCAATCCTTTGTTGATACCTGCGTCTGACCATGTTACCTGTACTGTAGCACCGGGTAAAGCCTCCCCGGCCTCGGTTTTTACTACACCACTCAGGCTGGCGGTCGTTACCTGGGCAAACACACTACTTAACGGAATACAGGCAATTAATAAGCTCAAAAGGAGCTTGTGGCGATTTGGTTGATACATCTTTAAGATATTGGTGAGTAAGTAATGGCTAACATTCAAAGAACAACTACAGCACCATTCGGATAAACATACTGTACAATTTACCATAAAAAGTGCACAATTCCACCGGGGTTTCTGCAAAAAATTCAGGAAAGAGCTTCAAAATAAATACATAAAATTATTTAACATGTATATGTTCCTACCCCATTATGCAGAGTTATGTAAACACTGCATAAAAGTGCGAAACCTTCTCCCTATTCGGTTATGTGCTCAGGCACCATCCTTGTTGCGCAGAGTAATTAAAATCTGATAAAATGACGAAGAAAAAACCACTTGCGAAAAACTCCCCAAAAGACAATACGGGTCAGCCAGCATCTTCCGAAACGGCCAAGACCATCGACCTACAGCCACAGACCATCGATGCAACAGATCAAACCATGAATACGAACCAGGGCACACTGATCAATGATGATATGAATACCCTCAAAGCAGGCGACCGGGGACCTTCTTTACTGGAAGACTTCATTTTCAGAGAGAAAATGACACACTTCGATCATGAGCGCATTCCGGAACGTGTGGTACATGCACGCGGCGTTGGTGCCCATGGGGTATTCCGGGTATACGAATCACAGGCAGATATTACTAAGGCAGGGTTCTTAAACGACCCCTCCAGAGAAACACCCGTATTCGTCCGCTTCTCTACGGTTGCAGGCAGCAGAGGTTCTTCTGACCTGGCCCGCGATGTAAGAGGCTTTGCCGTAAAGTTCTATACACAGGAGGGAAATTTTGATTTAGTAGGCAATAACATGCCTGTGTTCTTTATACAGGATGCCATGAAATTTCCAGACCTGATCCATGCGGCCAAACCAGAGGCAGACAATGAAATACCACAGGCGGCTACGGCACATGATACTTTCTGGGATTTCATTTCCCTGATGCCGGAGAGTACACATATGGTGATGTGGGTGATGAGCGATCGTGCTATTCCACGTAGCCTTCGTATGATGGAAGGATTTGGTGTACATACCTTCCGCCTGATCAACGAAGCAGGTCAGTCACACTTTGTAAAGTTCCACTGGAAACCTATACTGGGTGTACATGCTGTAGCATGGAATGAAGCGCTGAAGATCTCTGGTATGGACCCTGATTTTCATCGCCGGGATCTCTGGAATGCTATTGAAAGCGGGAACTACCCTGAGTGGGAACTGGGCATACAGGTGATTGCAGAAGAAGATGAACACAAATTTGACTTTGATATATTGGATCCTACCAAGATCATCCCGGAAGAATCTGTGCCGGTACAAAAGATAGGGCGACTAACATTGAACCGCAACCCGGACAATTATTTTGCAGAAACAGAACAGGTAGCATTTCATGTGGGGAACATTGTACCAGGTATTGATTTCTCTGATGATCCATTGATGCAGGGAAGACTGTTTTCTTACACGGATACACAGCTGATCCGGTTAGGAGGGCCTAACTTTCATGAAATTCCGATTAACAGACCTATAGTCCCTGTATATAACAATCAGCGGGATGGGCATATGCGCCAGACCATTAATAAAGGGAAAGCGAATTATAGTCCGAACACTGTTGGAGGTGGTTGTCCTTATCAGGCAATGATGAAAAATGGTGGTTTCAGTTCTTTTCCTGAAAGAGTAGATGCGAATAAGATCAGACAACGCAGCAAAAGTTTTATGGATCACTTTAGTCAGGCAAAGTTATTCTGGTATAGTCAGAGTGACTATGAAAAGAATCACATCATTGATGCATTGAGTTTTGAACTGGGTAAAGTACAGACGAAGGCGATACGTGAAAGGATGTTGCGAACATTGGTGCAGGTGAATGATAAACTGGCGGCGGCAGTAGCTTTTGCGTTGGGTATGCCGGTGCCCGATGAACCCGTAGTGAATGAAGGAAAGCCTGCTGATGGAAATCCCAAACACTACGCCAGCATCATACGTGAGCCTGATGTAAAATTCTCTGCAGCATTAAGTATGGCGCATACAATTAAAGATAGTATTCTAACCAGGCAGATTGCAGTGCTGGTAGCCGATGGGGTGAGTGCAACTTCGCTAAATACCGTAAAGAACAAGCTGATGGCAGCAGGTGCGGTAGTAGAAATTATTGCGCCCAGGCAAGGGTACATTCAAACAGCAGAAGGAGATGCGATCGAAGTGGATAAGAGTTTTCTGACGAGTGCATCTGTGTTATATGATGCAGTGTATGTGCCGGGGGGAGTAGATAATGTGATTGCTTTGCAGGATGAACCGGATGCGATTCATTTTCTGAATGAAGCATGGAGGCATTGTAAAGCGATTGCGTTTGATGCGGATGCGGAGCCTGTTTTAAAGGTGACTTATATTAAAGAGAAGGCGGCAGGGTTAATTATTGGTGACGATGCGGCAACACTGGCAGACGAGTTTATAAAAGCGGTGCAGCAGCATCGCTTCTGGGAAAGAGAGACAGCGAGAAAGGTACCCGCTTAAACTACTCCCGGGTGCTAGCCCCCCTTCCCAAGGCAAAAGTGTTAGCACCCGGGTTCGCTTATTTAGCTTATTTTGGATGGTTTCTACCCTATAACCATTGCTGTGACCAAGTCGCATTTTGCCCATAAAAGTCTGGCGATTGTACCAATAACGTATAAAACTGTGCAGTCCGGTCCACACATGAATTCCCCAATACTGGTGAAACACAGTACTACCACTCTGCAAATATTGCATTTGCCGGAATATTTTTTTTCACCACATCGGGTTTGTAATGTAATACCAAATAGCATATGCTACAGCCAGCCAGTATTCCTTCAATTGCCGTATGGTGGCTGGATTCAAATATCCTCAAAATGATTAAAAGGAGAAACAGGCGATCCGCTCTGTAATATTTATTGCTGAGATTTTTTCTTTATTTGTGTGGAATCCAAAATTCCCTTATCAATTAGCATGCCTATTGCTATGTACATGAATTACGCTAACAAAATAAAAATGACACCGCAACGAACTTATAACTGTTAACTATTAGGATTGGCAGTGCTATAAATAATATCTACATTAAATTTCTAAACATCAACAATGGCAACAGACATAGCGAAGCTGCTTCAAAAGAAGCAGAAAAAGATTATGGAAAACTGGATGAACGCCCAGCTTTCCAACGTCAGCCTTAGGGAAGACCTAATGAGTAACGAAGACCTTAGAGAACAATCCACTGAACTCTTAGACACACTTTTAAAAGTATTATCTGAGAAAAATCTCAGCAATTTTGAATCTACTGAATTTGAACCCGTTCATGAACTCCTGGCCGGGGTATCTCATTCCCGTGCTCAACAAGGATTTACCCCTTCCGAAACTGGTGTTTATATTTTTAGTTTGAAAGATGCCCTGCTATCGACTTTACTCACTGATTTGAAGGATGATCCGGCTACCCTGGTCGATGGTGTGATCAGAATAGGTAAGATGATGGACTATCTCAGTGTGGTTGCATTTGAAACTTTTATCAAGGGAAGAGAAGAAGTTATTCTGCGCCAGACAGATGAGATCGCAGAAATCTCCACTCCTGTGATTCGTATATGGGATGGCATTCTCGCCCTGCCTATTATTGGCACCCTGGATAGTTCCCGTACGCAGGTAGTAATGGAGAGCCTGCTGCAGGAAATTGTGGAAAGTGGCAGTACAATTGCCATATTGGATATTTCAGGTGTGGCTGCTGTAGACTCACTGGTAGCACAGCACCTGATCAAAACTGTTGCGGCGACCCGCCTGATGGGTGCAGAGTGTATTATTAGCGGTATCCGTCCTGAAATTGCACAAACAGTGGTTCACCTGGGTATCGATCTTTCCAATATTATTACCAAGGCGACACTCGCCAGTGCGCTCAAACAGGCGTTTGGTATGTTGAGACTGAGTGTAAAAAAATTGGAATTCACAAATAAAACAGCTATTTAATATATGGATCGTATTCCTATACTTCGTATGGGGAACCTGTTACTGGTGACCATACAGATAGATCTGTACGACAGGTTAGCGACCAATCTGGAGACAGATCTGGTACAAATGGTAAATAAGACCGAAGCGAAAGGTGTATTAATAGATATCTCCGCATTATCCATCGTCGATTCTTTTATGGGCCGTATTCTTGGCAACATTGGTTCTATGTCCAAAATTATGGATGCCGAAACCGTTGTTGTAGGTATGCAGCCGGCTGTCGCTATTACGCTGATTGAACTTGGGCTGGAACTCAAGGGCGTACATACGGCTTTGAATGTAGAAAAGGGAATGGAATTATTAAAGGGAAAAATTAGTAATTATGAAGATGACCTAACAGAAGACGATGAAGATAGTACTGAATAAGGACCGTATGCTAATCGAAAGAGAACAGGATGTGGTTCCATTCAGGAATCGTGTAAAAGAGTATGCGGTGAAAATTGGAATGAGTCTTGTGAACCAAACCAAACTGATCACAGCCGCCAGTGAACTTGTCCGCAATATGCTGAAATATGCCAATGGTGGAATTGTGTTGATTGAGGTACTCACCCAGGGCAGAGATAGTGGGATCCGGCTTGTCTTTACCGACAAAGGGCCGGGGATTAAAGATATTTCGCTAGCTATGCAAGATGGCTATTCCTCCGGCAAAAGCCTGGGGATTGGCCTACCCGGTACCAAACGACTGGTCAATGAATTTGAAATCAAAAGTATAGTCGGCGAAGGCACAACTGTTTCAATTATTAAGTGGAAGAATGGATAAAAACATACACCTGGCGCTCAATGCATCTGAGCGAAGCTATTTTGCTATATTAAAAAAAGAAATCCATACTATGGCAATCGCTGGCGGACTTTCTGAAAAGCGGGTTGCAGAGATCGATATTATTGTGGCAGAAATAGTGACCAATCTGGTCAAACATGCAGGTGGCGGCCAGGTACTAGCTAAACTCATCCAGGAAAACGGCGAACAAGGCATAGAACTGATCAGTATTGACAATGGCCCCGGTATGACGGATGTGACCCGGATGGTAGCAGACGGCGTATCTACAAAAAAAACACTGGGGCAGGGTCTGGGCGCCATGAAAAGGCTCTCCGATGTATTCCAGATCTATTCTAATAAGAACTGGGGTACCATCATCCTGATCAGGGTATTCAATAAGCCACCGGTCAAAGCCTTTAAAACAGAGATCAGATCCGTAATCATCCCTAAACCAGGCGAAACTGAAAGCGGAGATAATTTGTACTCTATAGTAGACAAAAACCACGTGAAATTATTCCTGGGAGATGGTCTGGGCCATGGCCCCGAAGCGGCGAAAGCCATGCGTGTAGCCGGAGAAGCATTTATGGAATGCACGCATACCAACCCCGTAGAAATCATCAGGTATATTAATTTAGCTGTCAAACGAACAAGGGGAATGGTAGGCACTGTCGCGGTTTTTGACCATGCCGCCAGGAAATGGCGCATCTGCGGAGTGGGTAATATTATCACAAAAGTGTACAATCCGGAAAGCAACAAAAACTACCTGGCGTACAACGGTATCATTGGACTCAATGTTCCCAATACCCTCAATGCCCAGGAAATTCCTTACGAAGATGGTCAGTATATCCTGATGTCAAGCGATGGTCTCAAAACGCGTTGGGAGACTTCAAAGTATACATCCATAATGCGTTACGATCTTTCTATTCTATGCGCTTCTCTCATTAAAGACTTTGCCCGCCTCACAGACGATATGTCGGTAGTGGCGTGCAAAATAAACTTGTAATCTCATGCACGAACTTGCCCGGGTGACCCTTGAGAATGAAATGGATCTCATACTTGCGCATAAGCGCTCTATGAAACTG
>Ga0316604_10001169_pt1 | contig 24650 bp, 21 predicted proteins | sample OWC_soil_day20_C_FD_207650 | JGI IMG/M metagenome (GOLD analysis project Ga0316604, IMG submission 207650) | Wetland soil microbial communities from Old Woman Creek delta, Ohio, United States - OWC_soil_day20_CT | ecosystem: Environmental > Terrestrial > Soil > Wetlands | place: USA: Ohio...
ATAAATGTACAAGTCTTCTGGGAAAAACATTCTCCGATGTTGGGGCAATTTGCACTTTCACATACCGTATGTAAATTGCCTGCATTCAGCATAGACTGCATCTGGGCAAGATCATCCTGATTGGGTGCCGGAACAACTAACCATGCCGGTCTCAGCATAGTGGACCATCTCCTTTATCCGCTCTACACTCACTAGCTCTGTCTGTATTTCAAATAATTCTTCAAATTGTTTTCGCAATTGCCTCCGTACCGCTCTAGGATCTACCCTCTCCAATATTCGGGACATAGAGGTGACTCCCAAGGATGTAATGCCGCAAGGTACAATAAAAGAAAAATGTGTTAGATTGGGGCAGACATTTAGAGAAACACCATGCATCGTGACCCATTTACGGATCGCAATGCCAATTGCCCCAATTTTTTGATCATCTACCCATACTCCCGGATATTCTTTTTTGCGCGTCGCTGCAATCCCAAAACACGCCAGTGTTCGAATCAATACTTCTTCCATTTTATTGGCGTAAACATGAACATCCTTATGCACTCCTGTTAAACCAATGATAGGATAACAGATCAATTGTCCCGGACCGTGATAGGTAATGTCCCCACCCCGATTTGATTCAAATACTTTGATGTGCTGCTCATCTAAAACCTGTTGACTGACTAACAGATGATTGGAACTGCCTTTTTTTCTTCCTATGGTAAAGCAAGGCTGATGCTCAAGGAGAAGCAGCGTATCGGGGATAGCACCCAGCTGCCTGGCCCGATTTAGAGTCTCCTGTAATTGAAGAATTTTATCATAACTGCAAGCTTCGAGTTCTATACAGTATCCCTTGCGTCTCATCTGCATCCTCCTATTAAATCAAGGCTTGATACGGTTTTTTAATCAGTTTTAAGAGTAAGCCTAAAAATTCAGCGGCAGGCGCCCCATCAATGACACGATGATCAAAGGATAAAGAAAGTCCGATCATTGGTTTAATAACAATTTCTCCATTTTCTACTACAGGTGTGTCTACCGTTCTTCCTACTCCTAAAATCGCTGCTTCCGGCTGATTGATGATAGGGGTAAACCAATCAACGGATTGATATGCGCCGATATTCGTAACCGTAAAGGTTCCTCCCCGCATTTCCTGCATACCTAACTGATTGTCTCTTGCCCGCAAGGATAAGTCTTTAATTTCCCGGCTAATTTGAGAGATGGTTTTGATATCTGCATTTTTCACAACGGGTACCACTAACCCTTGACTAATGGCAACAGCCACCCCTACATGGACTTCTTTATAATTTCTAATATTTTTGTCAACTAATGCGATATTAATATGTGGCGACATTCTAAGTGCCACAGCAACAATTTTCACCAGCATATCTGTAATGGTGATCTTGACTTCCGCTTCTTCATTAATGGTTTTTCGTAAGGCTAGCAACGCAGAAAGATCCGTGCTGACATGGTAATTGACTTTTGGTGCAACGGACCAGCTAAGGGACATATTATCACCGACGGCTTTTCGCATGCCGGCATAAGGGGTCAAAGTAAAGTTCTCTTGCTCTTCAATGGGAGCAGGGCTGCCAATGCTCTTTTGTGTGCTTGCTTGCTGGGAATTGCCACCTTGGGCAATAAATGCAAGAACGTCATCTCGGACAATGCGCCCTGATGGACCGGTACCAGTAATCCGCGTAAAATCCACATTGTTTTCCTTGGCTAACTTGCGGGCTAAAGGAGAAGCCTTCACTCTATTTCCCGTAACTTCCCGACTTTCACTATCTGCCTGCTTCGTTTCGGAAATCACTGGCTCTGCAGCAGGTGCTGCTTTGCTGGCAGTTTTTGCACCTTGAACTACTTCACCTTCCATACCAATCACACCCAGTAAAGCACCAATGGGAAGTTCTTCTTCCTCTTGGGCAACGATCCTGAGCAGCACGCCATCTACTGGAGCATCAATGGTATTGGTCAGTTTATCCGTCATTACCTCCAGAATAATATCGCCCTTAGTTACTGCATCCCCTTCATTCTTTAGCCATTTCACGATGGTCCCTGTTACCATGGACAGACCCATTTTCGGCATAGTAATTTCTACTGCCATATGTTCGCACTCCTTTATCATTAAAAGTTTCAGTTTCAACGATTCTTCTCATCCTTACCACATTAGAGAAAAAATACGTTGAAACGCGAAGACGCGAAGATTTGAACATTAGGAATAAAATTCATAAAAATATAAGCTTTTCGTGTTCTTTGCACTTCTTCGCGATCTTCGTGATATATCGTTTTTTACAAAGCTAAAATAAGCTCTTTACTGCTGCTACGATTTTGGTTTCGTTGGGTAAGTAAACGGCTTCTAGTTTCGCATTAAAGGGAACGGGAATGTCAAGAGCAGTGACCCGTACGATGGGAGCATCGAGCAAATCAAAACCGTCTTCCACAACAATGGCTGCGATCTCGCCAGCAAATCCGCTGGTACGAACCGCTTCATTTACCACCACGAGTCTGTTTGTCTTCGCAACAGACTGCAAAATACATTCTTTATCTAAAGGAACCAGCGTACGCAAATCAACGACTTCTGCACTAATTCCTTCCTTTGCTAATTGTTCTGCCGCTGCTAATGCCTTGTGAACCATCCATGACCAAGCTACGATGGTTACATCCGATCCTGCTCTTTTTATATCTGCTTTGCCCAGAGGAATGACATATTCACCTTCCGGTACCTCACCGCTCATGGCCAGCAGCTGCTTATGCTCAATATACATGACAGGGTTATCATCGCGAATGGCTGCTGCCATTAAGCCTTTTGCATCGGCTGGGGTTGAAGGCATAATTGTTTTTATCCCGGGTATATGAGTAAACCATGCTTCTATACATTGGGAATGCTGAGCCGATGCCGTCATACCGCCGCCGCAAGGAGTCCGTACCACCATAGGGACTTTTGCTTTGCCGCCAAACATATATCGCATCTTTGCAGCCTGATTGAACAATTCATCCATGCATACACCCATAAAGTCAATGAACATAATTTCAACAACTGGACGCAGTCCAGCTGCCGCCGCACCAACAGCATGACCGACAATCGCTGTTTCGCTAATCGGTGTATCAAGTACCCGACCAGGAAATTCATCAAATAATCCTGCCGTAACTCCAAAGCAGCCCCCAAATTTTCCTACATCTTCACCTGCAATATATACGTTGGCGTCCCTTTGCATTTCTACTCTCATACCATCCCGAATGGCTTCGGCATATGTCATTTTTTTCATTTTCTTCATCCTTTCTTTGTTCTGTATCAATCAAACTACCGATTCTAAACAGCAATCCTTAGGAAAGTCATAGCCTATATCCCTTTCCTCGCAGACCAACAATGTAGCGGCAATCAGGGAGCATACACATCGGCGAGAACATCTTCTGGACTTGGCTCGGGACTATTTTCGGCAAATTCAACCGCCGCATCAATTTGCCCTTGTATCTGTTGTTGTATTTCCTTGAGTTCCGTATCCTTGGCAAATTTCAGAACCTTTAATTTTTCTTCTAATTTTAGTATGGGGTCTTTTTTCAACCACTCTTCTTGTTCTTGGGCATCTTTATATAAACCGGCATCTCCTTGGAAATGTCCATAATGTCTCCATGTTTTGCATTCAATCAAGCTTGGGCCTTCACCCTTTCTTGCACGACTGATTGCATCCTTTGCCGTTTCATAAACAGCAGCAACATCATTACCATCGATTGTGACTCCCGGAATACCATACGATATGGCCCGCTGAGAAACATCCACAATATTCATATGATCTTTCTGATTCATAGAAATACCAAAACGATTATTTTCACAGACAAAAATCACTGGCAGTTTCCAAACCGATGCCAGATTTAATGCTTCATGAAAGGTACCTCGATTGGAAGCAGCATCACCAAAAAAACATACGGAAACTGCATCATTCTTTAGATACTGATTCGCAAATGCCGCACCAACAGCAATGGGCTGTCCTGCACCAACAATACCATTGGCCCCCAAAATACCCAGGTCCACATCCGCAATATGCATGGATCCGCCTCTGCCTTTACAATAACCTGTCACTTTGGCAAATAGTTCGGCCATCATCTTATCTACTTGCCCGCCTTTGGCAATTAAATGACCATGACCTCGATGAGTACTGGTGATATAATCTTTATTTGTCAGGCTGGCACATACGCCTGTAGCCACAGCCTCTTCCCCGCTATACAGATGAACAAAGCCAGGAAGCCTGCCTGCTGCAAATAATTCGGCTGCCTTATCTTCAAATTTACGGATTGTCAGCATTGTTTTATAAAAATCCAATAATTGTTCTTTCGTAACATCGCCCATATCATAACCCTCCTAAACTATTTTGACTTTTCTTATTACTCAGATATTTTTTTTATGAATGCTCTACTGTATAACGGATAAAGAAATAAAGATCAATCCTCTCCTTCCTTGTAAGTAATTCGCTCGTAAGTTGCTTTTAATTCTTTACGTACTATTATGTTGCAATTTTCATACCAACTCTTTACAGATAATAAAATGCTGTACATCTTTTAAATACATATAAAAGTGATTGAACCACAAAGGCGTAAAGGACACAAAGGATTTTCTTTATATTTTTGTACACTCCTTTGTGTGCCGCGTCAGCGGCATTGCGCCTTTGTGGTTCATAAAACCTCGTTTTTTCACCTATGGACTTACATTTTATACGACTTAGCAAAAGATGCTGACGCCCCCTAAGACATATAGAAAAAACCCACCTGGTTTAGGTGGGTTTTTTCTATATGAACTGTAGCGTGAATGTCGTAACGGTGTATCGCAGTGCTACACCTCGCTACACTTATTTCTTTAATATTGTATTGCATACAATTGCATCTTTCGATAAACCGTGGTACGAGCTACGCCCATTCGTTTGGCAATATGACTAATATTTCCGTTGCACTCATGAAGCAGTGTAATGATTTCTTCTCGTTCTGTTTTTTCGTTCTCCCGCCTGCGCTGTTCCTTAAAAGAGCTTCTTTGGGTTGGCAGTTCTGTCAACTCTTCGCAGCAATGATATACATCGGCAGGCAAATGTACTAAGGATACTGTCTTTCCCTTAACCAGATGGATAATTCGTTCTGCTACATTATGAAGTTCACGCACATTCCCCGGCCAGCTATATTTTTTTAAGCAATGCAATACTTCCGGATCTAGGTCAAATTCGCATTTTCGGCCTTTGCTCAAATTTTGCAAAAAGGAAGTAAGCAGTAAGATGATATCTTCCCCCCGTTCACGTAAAGGAGGTACGGTAACAGAGATTACATTGAGACGATAATAAAGATCTTGCCTAAAGCTCCCCATTCTCACTTCTTTCAGCAGATTTTTATTCGTAGCACAAATGATTCGTACATCTGTAGCAATTATTTTATCGCTGCCAATGCGATTTATCTTTTTTTCTTGCAGTACCCGCAGTAAGGAGACTTGCTGTTCTAAAGGCATGTCACCAATTTCATCCAAGAATAGCGTTCCACCTGCCGCCAACTCAAACTTTCCTGGACGCCCCCCTCGCTTGGCTCCTGTAAAAGCCCCTTCTTCATAGCCGAAAAGTTCGCTGCCAATCAATTCTCGTGGGATTGCACCACAATTCACAGCAATAAATGGTCCCTTACGCCTAGCACTTTGGTTATGAATCGCCTGAGCAAATAATTCCTTTCCAGTCCCGCTTTCCCCTTGCAAGAGTATGTTTGAACTGCTTTCAGCCGCTAATACTGCCACTCCCATCACTTCACGCATAGAAGAACTATTACCAATAATATCATTAAATGTGAAATCCGCATTATGGGCATTATAGCAATTTGCTGAACTCTTGCCTTGTTGAATCGGACGCAGGATCACTACACCACCGCTCACGCCTCCCTGATCATCAGCAACAATTTCACCTGAAGCCAAACAATGATTCGTTCCATTAGAACCAGGCACTGACAGCTTAATACCAGAATACGATTTCTTATGGTGCAGCATCTCTTTCGTGACAGGTGATATTTCTTTAAAAATAGTATCAATCGAGCAGCCGATCATATTTTGGTCATTGCGATTGAGCATTTGTTTCGTAATCGTATTTACGTCTTTAATAATGCCACATTTATCAATGAGGATCACACCGTCTGACATGGCATTAAAAATACTTTCCAGATGTTTATTCACTAAAATCATTTCATTTTGTTTCTGCTGCATCTTCAGCTGCATGGAAATTGCCTCTGAAGCCGCAGCCACCATGCCCAGGGTATGAGAGTTTTTCTCATGTACAGGCCCGGAAATATCTAGTACGGCAACCATTTCTCCTTGTTTATTAAAAATGGGTGCTGCCGAACAAGTCCAGCAGTGATGCGGTTGTGAAAAATGCTCCCAGCCTGAGACTTGAGCCGGCTTTCCCGTAGCTAGCGCAAGTCCAATTGCATTTGTCCCTACGCTTGCCTCTGACCAATTAGCTCCAAGAACAAAGTTAAGATATTGTGCATTCTTTAAACGTTCCTTATCACCAAAAGATTCTAATATATATCCTTTAATATCCGCCAATACGATAATGAATCCCGTATTGGAAAACATTTTATAAAGATTTTTCATAAAAGGATTGGCAATACGAATCGTTCTTTCGTTCTTATCTAGCAGCTCTTTAAGCTCATTACGCCCTAATTCAATTTGCCCCCGACCTTCTGTAGGGTTCATGTTTCGATTGGCACATTTTTCCCATGACTTAGCAACCAAAGGCGAAACAATTCCTGCTGCGATTTTTCCTGAACGAATAAATTGATTCCAAGCTATCCCCATATTATGACCAACGGGCTCACCGAGAACATTCATATCCATGAACTCTTCCCTCCAATCACTACGCAAAGCCTCTTACTAATCCCTTGTTTCGAATTTTCAGTCTTAGAAAACCACAATATCCTAAGGTGATACAACGTGTAAACAACACCATTATTAAAAATTCTATGAAATACTGCATTACTTCATTACTTCTCACCTATATTCCTGCAATTTTTAAAATTCTTCTATGAATTGCAATTTATCCATCAATACTGTAGAATACAGTAACATTATTATTTATATGGAACTACTCCTTCTAGATTTCTTTCTAAAAACAAGCATCTTGAAGTGTCCATAATATTCTCGGCAATCCTGCGTACCTGCTGCGCCTGCCCTGAAAAATATAACCTCCCTACTCCTAAATTGCCATTGTCATTTAAAATCCCAGCATTACTAAGCACGTTCCTAATTTGATTAGCTGTTTCTTCTGCTGGATCAATCACCTTCACTTGATCTCCCATGAATTCTTTTATGAATCCACTTATATACGGATAATGAGTACAAGCTAATAATAACGTATCTATTTTCTCTTTTTTTAAGGGGGTTAGGTATTCAGCAATTGCGTCTTCTATTTCTATACCAGTCAACTTTCCTTGTTCAATGAGAGACGCAAATTTAGGGCAAGTCTGAGTGTACACTTTACTCTCCGGTTTTAATGCTAATAAGGTTTTGTGGTGCATCCCACTGCGAATTGTCACCTCTGTTCCAAGAACACCGATACGTTTATTGGTGCTGGCAGCTATCGCTTGCTGTGCTCCTGTGCTCATTCCTACTATTTTAAAGTCATGATTCTTCTGAAACTCCTCCAATCCCAGTACAGTAATGGTATTACAGGCACTTACAGCTATTTTTATATTACAGCGATCAAAAAAAGACAGCATTTGGTTCACAAATTCGCGTATTTGCCATGGATTTCGAGGGCCGTACGGAGCACGCGCCGTATCGCCAAAGTAGATGATATCCTCATTTGGCAATACCTTCTTTATTTGATTGTAAACGCTAAGACCACCAATACCTGAATCAAATATTCCAATTGGCAAACTGCTTTTCATGATATCTCCTCCTTATTAAATAAAAAAATCCAGCAAAGCAATCCTGATAAAAGGATTGCTTTGCTGGATTTCATTTACGTTAGTAATAAATGAAGCAGCCACATATGCTTTTTGCCTAAGAGTGGCACTACTCTGTCACTTGTACATGAATGCCTTTTTTTATACTGTTATATTTCTTTTGTGCATCTTTAAATGCTACAATAATCGCTTTCTGAGAAGCGCCAAAATAGCGATTTTCCACTTCTACACGAATGATCTCACTATCCGTAGTTAAACTCTTATTACTAAAAATGGTAGTTATAAAATCATTCGTTAGACTGATTGCAAATGTACTGCTGCACATAATAATGTTTCCAGAGTCTTTATCTACTACGAAACAAATGGAAAAGCGTCCGTACTGATGAGTTACTGCGTCATTCTGCGGTGACTTGGCATCACCCACAATGCAAATGGTGTTAGGTCCAAACATAGAATTCACCTACAATTCTTATGCTTTAAGGATAACATCGCAGATAATAAATTGTCAATACCATTACAAATCGTGTAGCAAAGATACCAAAAACAAGATCCATATCAAATTCCCTTATTAACTAAATAATGCCATGATGGAGTGGCTAACTGTATATACTACTAACACACCTGCAAAAATCACGATTGGACTTTCTTTCCAGCTTTCCTCTGTCTCATTCATTGTTATCATCACATCCTTGTTTATCCTTAGCGTTCTGTCTTTATTATTGCCGTCATATAGGATAAATATTACAATTCAATAAAAATAACTAGTTTACAGGCTGTAAAAAAACAAAAAAAGGATTTCTTATATAATCACCTCTGCCGATTAGAGAACGTGATTATATAAGAAATCCACAATTTAAACAACACAAACCGAAAGATATTCCAAGCTAAGCAATATCTCACTGATTACTAATTTTTATAATAAAAGTCCCCCCCTGTGCTTCTTGTTATATATCCTTAAATAAGTTGTCTGCTGCGGCATTCATTTGCTGTACTGCACTGCTCACCTGCTGAGCAACGTCTGCAACATTTGCTGCTGCCTCATTGACTCCTTTAATCATCTCTTGCAGCTCTATTGATTGGGCAGACATTTTTCCGCTTTCATCTTTGAGCTGTGATAAGGACAACTCGATACTTTTGATGGAATTTCCGCTGTCTGAGGCCAGTTTCCTTATTTCCTCGGCTACTACACTGAACCCTCTGCCCTGTTCTCCTACTCGTGCCGCCTCAATCGCGGCATTAAGGCCGAGTAGATTCGTCTGGCTGGCAATGCTGCGAATAAAACCTACTACCTGATCGGTCTCTCCGATACGATTTTCCGTATTTTTCGCAACTGCCGCCAAACCAAAGCCGACCTCTGCCACTTCTTCTGTCTGAGCCGATATTTCCTCAGTAGTACCTGCCAGACTTTCCATACTTCTCGTTAAGGATTCCGCCATTTGCCTAAGCAGATCTTCAAGCTCAACAGACTGTGTGATCGCAATAGAGCCAATCACCTCTCCCGCGGATGTTTTAATCGGCATAGCCATGGAAATATACGGAACGCCATACAAAGCTTTATCTACATGAGCCGTAATTCTCTGTTTCTCATGAACAGCCCGATAAATACCTGTGCCAGCCGCTAATAAATCTTCAGTCTTACACTTTAAATCAAGTGTTTTGGCCGGAAGATAGAGGGTAATTTTCTCTAAGTCGGTGAGAGTAAGTCCAATACGACCATTATTTAAAATATGAATTGCCGGTAGTACAGTCTGATAAGCCTGATAGATACTCTTTGCCTCTTCCATTTAAATATCCTCCGATTTTTATTCTCCTCCGGTTTCTTCCAAAGACTTATTCATCGTTTCCTCACCTAGTACCAACACATTTAAGCCAATAATGACCAATACACCGGTGAACATAGCAAATACCAATGAAAATTTATCAGGACCAGTAAACATCATACCTACCACGATCGGTGCCAGAATACCGCCAATCCGCCCGCAAGCACCAGCCCAACCGGTACCGGAAGCCCTCGCTTCGGTCGGGTACATTTCCGGAGTATACGTGTACATCAGACCCCATGCACCAAGATTGAAGAAGGACATCAAGCAACCCCACAATAAAATTTCATTCCAGGTGGTAGCATGGCCAAAAAAGTATGCCGAACCTGCACACAATATTAGAAAAGAGGCTAAGGTCGGTTTACGCCCAATCTTATCAACTAGAAGAGCAGCGGTAAAATAACCAGGAATCTGCGCGCCTGTCATCCACATAACGAAGGAGAACGATTGCACCATGCTATGGCCTGCTTTAACCAGCATGGTCGGAAGCCACATAAATATGCCGTAATAGGAAAATACCAAACCAAACCAGAGTATCCATAAACAAATTGTCTTCTTTAAATAAACGCCGGAAAATAGCTGAGAAAAAGCAAAGGATGCCTTTTTGCCAACATTGGTTTCATCTGCTGTAGGCATAGCTCCGCATGGAATACCTGCCGAGCGTTCAATTTCACATACAATATCATGAGCTTCCTGAAGTTTTCCTTTTTTCACTAGATAAAGCGCCGATTCAGGAATGGCTTTCCAAACATAGATCACCCATAATGCCGGAAAAGCGCCGATAAAGAAGGCAATTTGCCAGCCATATTGCGGAATAACCAAATAAGAAATTACTGCTGCCGCCAGCCAGCCAATTGCCCAGGAACTTTCTAAGAGTACAATCATGCGGCCCCGATATTTATCAGGCGAATATTCACTCATGAGGGTAACAGCAACAGGCACTTGCCCGCCGAGACCAAAGCCTACAATAAAACGAAAGAACAATAACGATTCATAATTCCATGCCAAACCGCAGCCGCCTGTACCTAGTCCATAAATTAGCATAGTAGCTGCCAAAAGTTTTTTTCGTCCCATAGAGTCTGCCAAAGAGCCTGCCAGGGCCGCGCCAATTGCCATACCAACCAGCCCAATACTACCAATAAAACCCATTTGCGCGCCACTCAAATTCCAAAGGCCCATCAATTTGGGCAGTACAAAGGAAACAATCCCTGTATCCATTGCATCGAATGCCCAACCTACCGCAATAATTGCCAGCAACCGCCAATGCCAAGCACTAAGCGGCATTTCCCCTAAACGTTTTGTAATTCCCATAGTATCTCCTCCATTATAAATTATATAGATTATTTATATAAAAGCTGCTCATCCGACATCAGCCAATTATCTGGAATAAGCGTGCTCCAATCTTCAATAAATACGGCTGCTCTAAAAATCACCTGATCGGCTAAAAGCCTCACCATCTGGGTTCGCCCATTATTAAGAGCCTTTTGAATTATTTCAGGAGGTAAAAGCCCCACTTCTTTTACCACATAATGTCCCCGAATATCAGTATTGGGGTCTAAGTCTTCAGCAAGCGCCAGACGAATGTGGGGATGCTCGGTAAAAACAGCATTCCCGATACTTGTCGCACACGCATCGGCAAGCGCTGCTGATTTAGCAGCTACAACAGCCGCTGATGCAATGCCTTTGGTAAGGCTGCGTCCACCAAGGCCGCTTGTGGCAATCCCCTCAATGCCGCTTTCTTTCGTGATCAGTACCGTTGGCATAACTGTCTCGTTACGGCTGACGGCAATGCCAACTCTGGCAGTTTGTCCTTCCTGAAGCCTGATGGCAATATCACCGCCATTATTGACGATAACCTTAATGGCTCTGAGGTCTGCTAAATAATCAGCGGTCATATCTGCAATTGTTCCAGCAACTGCGGCCATGGGCGTCAGCGTTTTATCTGTCGACTGCCGCACAGCGTTTATCATACGCTGTAAAACTTCAGAACCAAAGACACTGGAGGGCAAATCTTGTTGCGCCCTCTTGGCTATTTCTTTTTGTCGCGCCACCTCAGTTAAAAGTTCTTTTGCGTACCTGCCGGCGTCTTGTACCTGCTTATTGCTTTGGTTACCGGCGAAGACGGCCTGTATTGTCATTTGCATCGGCCCATAGTCAACAAAAATATTACTTTGGCTTGTTCCTAACATGACGTTTTATCCTTTTTCAATTCACTTACCGGACGAATAGCTTCCATATGCCCACCTAGCTCAGCAAAGGTTTCTTTTGCCATGGTATATTCTACCGGAACCACCGTAGCCGGCGTAGCAACCCAGGTAAAAGCATGGGGTACAACCTTTTCTACATCAACCATAAAATTAATGCCGCCGCCAGGAAGAATGTATGTATCTCCGCCGCCAATCGTTACTTTGACATCGCCTGCGTGCACAGCTTGGGATAGTTTAATCGGCTGCCTGGTAACACCAGCCCTAGCACTGCCGCCAGTTCCTCCCACATATATTGCTGAAACACGGGCATCTTCACAGTTCTCAGCGATAAAATCAACAACGCTCTGTACTTGTGCGGTCATCGGAATTTCCCTGACCGTTCCATCAGCTTGCACCTCTAATAAACCAGCCTCCTGTCCTGTTGTTTCAGTAACCAAAATACGCATACCCGCATGGGAAATGTTCATGTCTACTGTTTTTACAGCCTCTTTCGCCGACAGAATACAGGTTCCGCCCCAGCCATGCCCTGGTTCGCCAAAATAGCGTCCCCTGGTACTTTTCCGGCCATTTGGCACTACACCGCAATAGCTTAAGCCAACTTCTTCTCCGGCTCTATGCTCACTTAATAGTCCAATTACATGGAAATCAAGAATGATAGCTTCATCAACGACTTGGCTGATTGTCTTAGCAAACATTCCGATTGTGGCGCTGCCGCAGCCTACCCGCATCTTTTTTTCCAGTTTACCGTCAATTACAGGCGCTTTACCGACCTGCAGCTTAAGAGAACTGCCCTTTACTACCTGCAGCTCTACTTCCTCACCATTGGCTAGTGCTACTACGGTTTTAGCGGCAATAAAACCATTTTTGCCACTTAGAATACTGGCTCCGCCAAGTGAGAGCATCTTAGCTCCATACTCTTCTGTATCAACCATACCGACAACTGCGCCTTCGCACAGTATCTGAGCACCTTGATCCCCAATATGCGTGTTGGCGTCAATTTTAACTTTTATTCCGCTATAACTTAGCGGTGCCTCGGTCACTACGGTAACAACATCGATATCATTTACTGTCTTCTCTACAATATAAGGAGCCGGACGGCAACAAGGATAGGAAGTGCCAGCGCCTACTGCTGTTATCAACGGTTTCTCCGGCAAAAGCGCTTTTTTACTTACTATAGGCAGTGCCTCTAATACTAAATCACGATTTCGCACAAGCTGTCCGTTTATATTGGTATATCTCTTACAAGCCCCTTCAAAGCCAGGCTCAATCTGGCACTCAACCGGACAACACTGGCAGCGAACGGCAGCAGGTGAACTTTCCACCATTTTTAACGCCCCAAACGGGCAAACCCTTGTACAAATACCGCAACTTACACATAGATCACTAATTTCAACTACCTTTTCCTTTATCGCAATTGCTGCTTTTGGACAATTTTTCTTGCAGACCCCACAGCCTTTGCAGGACATTTTCTCAACTTGAATCATATAACTGCCTCCTAAGCTCTATAAAAATAAAAAGCTAATGGCTGCAAATATTTTACATCCATTGGCTCCATTGCCATCTTCATTATGAAGTTAACTTGGTTTTTAACATCTTACTTATAAAACAACTGGCTTAATAATAAGAAGAAGAGATTTGTAAACAAATATAGAGCAACTTCATTGTTGTCGAATTTTAACGTTTATAGAAGAATTATATAGCATCATTCAATTTCAAACTTGCAAATAAGTTGAAAAATTGATCATGAATTATTTGCCAACATATAAAATATTGACCAGATAGACGGTAGAATAATTCCCTTACAATAACGCAGATATCTAAACTGCCCACAAGTTTTAAAAGTATATCATTGATTATTTTTCATCATCAAACTTGGAAATCATCTGAATAAAGACCTCCATGACTCCGCCGCAAACCATTCCTTCATCTGCAGCCGCTTCATTTAACATAGATACTGTATATAACTGAGACTGTTTTTCATCCAGAGCAATTAAAGCCTGCCGCTTTACTTCTGCTTCCCCGCAGCCGCCTCCTATCGTTCCATAAGATCGGCCATCCTGATAGATTAGCATTTGACAGCCTGCCTTGCGCGGCGTAGAACCTCGCGTATCAACAATAGTAACCAGAACGGAATTCATTTCTTCTGCTTTTTTTTCACAAATTATGCTCAGTATTGTGCTATCCATTAAATCATCTCCCCACTTTACTAAGCGGTATACCTGACCCGCCCCGAAAAACAGCTACCACTTCAGCAGCGATACTCACTGCAATTTCTGTAGGTGTTTCAGCCCCAATATCGAGGCCAATCGGTGCGTTCAGACGATTAAGACACTCTGCGGAAACGCCCTCATCCTCAAGCAGCCTAATGATCTCTTTTATCCGCCTTTTGCTCCCTATCATTCCCAAATAGCGAAAGTTCTTATTTATCGTGGCACGCAAGCAATCTATGTCGTAGCGATGCCCCCGTGTCACGATGATAAGCGCAGTGTTACTATCAATTTTTAAAGTCGCCAAAGCTTTAGTAAAAGTCTGACAAATGACCCTTTGGGCTGTAGGAAATCTGGACACATTGGCAAATTGGGGACGATCGTCAATAACGATTACAGCAAAATTCATCATTCCCAAAATTTGCACCAAAGGTTGACTTATGTGCCCGCCTCCCATAACAACAACACGAAATGGCTGCTCAATTTTATCCCAAAAAAAACGGTACAGATTGCCACTCTTTTCCTCAACCCAGAAGGAAATTGGTTTTTCCCATGTTGTCTGGCGTCTCTTCTCCAGTATTTGCTGCAAAACAAACTCGCTGCAGTCGCCTTCCACTAGCCCTTCAGCATCCATAATCAGCATTTTTCCGATAGATTCTTCATTCTTTGGTTCGCTGTCAAGCAGCGTAAAAATATCGGCTGATGTTCTGCTATTTTGCACTGACAACAATTTTTTAAACATTACATGCGTACCTGAATATCAGTAAGTTTTTCTAGCGGCTTTATGATAGCGGAAATATCTTCTTTACCAAGTCCCGCAGCCTGCGCCTGTCCATAAAGTTGCTGCACAACATTCGCAATCATAAGCGGTACCTGTGATTCCTTTGCTGTCTGAACAGCCAGTTCAAGATCTTTATACTGCAGATCAATCATAAAGCCCGGGTCAAATGCACCCTTGAAAACAAAGTTTGGCATTTTGGCCTCTAGAGCATAACTGTTGCCTGAACTGGTACTAATAACATCAAACATAACCTTAGGATCTAGCCCAATCTTCGCACCAAGTGTGAAGGCTTCTGCTGTTGCCGCCATATTCACGGCCAAGAGAAGGTTATTAATCATTTTTACAGCATCACCAGCCCCCACTGTTCCGACTTCATAGATTTTCCCCCCTAAAATTTCTAAGATAGGGCGGCATTTGGCTACAACTTCAGGAGTTCCCCCGGCCATAATCGTGAGTGTCCCAGCGCCAGCGCCTTTCACACCACCGCTGACTGGGGCATCCACATAGTCCACTTGCTTCTTTGCGGCCAAGTCTGCCATTTTACGCGTAAAGCCAGGCGCCACGCTTGACATATCTAAGATACAAAGCCCCGGCTGAGCTGCTGTCAGAATACCCTGGGGGCCATTTACTACCTGTTCAACAATATTGCCGTTTGGCAGCATTGTAATTACAATATCAACTTTCTGTGCGAGTTCTGCCGGCGTTGCGGCCGTTTTAGCCCCTATAGCACTCAGCTCTTCTATAATACTTTGATTGACATCATTAATCGTTAAGTCGCATTGCGCTTTCAAAAGGTTCAGCGCCATAGGCTTTCCCATATTTCCAAGACCGATAAATCCAATTCTCATCATTCAATCCCCACTTTTTAATTTACTTTCATATATACCTCTATGCCTCAAAGCCTCACATGGCATGAATCAACGGCCAATACCAATATACACAGACAATATAAACAATACAGGCTAACACGGATACACAGCAACCAAACAAGGGAAAATCCCGGTTTTTTAGCTCCCCGGTATCACAGCACAGAATATTTGGCGTGGTGTTGAAAAACATCAAAATCGGATACCCGCCAATCATAAAGGCTGCCGGTAGTACCGTAAGCATCGGGTTAATATCGGATACCTCTGCGATGCCTACAAGAATCGGAAAAAATACATTCGCCATTGTAGCCGTACCAACAAACACAACATGCATAAATTGAACAATTACAATTAAAATGCTGATGGTAGCCGCTGAAGAATACTGACTAAGATGCATGAATGAAAAAATGCTCTCTGCCAGCCAATTCGCAGCTCCGGTATCGCTCATGGCAGCACCGAGACTAATTCCACCGCTGCATACAAATACCACATTGAGCGAGATACTGTCCTGGCATTCTTTCCAGTCGAGACAGCCAAAAATCGGAAGACATAACACACAGGCACTCAAAAGACATACTGTTGTACTGTCGATGCCAAATTTTTCGCCAAATATCCAGAGCAGGATCGTTCCTAAGAATACGATAAAAACATTCTTTTCGCTTTTGCTTATTGAACCCATTTCATTTAATTTCTGCCGGAAATATTCTCTGCCGTGTCCATCCGCATTGATCTTTGCTGAAAAAATCAACTGGATCAAAAGCCAGGAAACTATTGTCATGAGAAGCGCCGGAGGAAATCCCCATTCCAGCCATTTCACGAAGGATACTGTTTGCCCTGTGGTCGCCGTTATATATTGCACCGCCATAGGGTTGGTCACCGTCGAGGTTAGGATTCCGGCGCTGATCGTTGAATTCGTACAACAGAGCGTCATCAAAAGATTGGCTCCAAAACGTCCGCCGTTTTTTTCCTTATCCTGAAATAAATTTATAATCTTTATGCAAATCGGCAGCAGCATAGCTGTGCGCGCCGTCGAAGACGGAATCAAAAACGCCATAACAATATTCACGCACATGATGCCAAAAGATATCCGCTTGGTGCTGGTACCTACGCGCACCAGCACCCAATAGGTAATTCTATCGCCTAAGTTTGATTTGAGCATAGCTGCAGCCATAACAAAAGAACCAATAATAAGATAGGTAGAAGTTGAGGCAAATCCTTTAAGCGCTGCATTAATATCGGTAATATGAAACATCACTAATATTGGCACGATTAAAAGACTTATAACAGCAACATGAATCGATTCAAACAGATATAAAATGAATACCGCCGAAAATACCGCCAGACATCTTTGTCCGATATTCGATAAATGATGAATTTCCGGTACGGCTAAAATACTGACAGCAACAAAAATCGCTAAAAAAATTCCAATTATTCTTTTTTTCATAAATTATATCATCCTGTTATGCTGGCATAAAAAGTGAATCATTTCTGCTCACTTTTATGCTTGCAGACTTATAACGTTTTCCCCTTTGTTTCTATTCCCATTGTCAATACAGCTATGCTGGCAAGACCAAAGGCCACAGCTACGATTCCGTATACACCCGCGACGCCAATTAAATTTAGGCTGTAACCGATAACCAGCGGTGCCGACATGGAACCAAAACGTGAGCATGTCGAAGCCCAGCTGGTGCCAGTGGCCCTAATACCCGTCGGATAAAGTTCCGGCGTGTATGTGTATGTGATACCCCAAATGCCTGACACAAAAAATGAGGTCAGCAATCCCAGCATAATAACTTCCGATGTACTCAACTGATTGCCTAAAGCAATACCAAAGACAACCGTGGCAACAGCCGAGAAGAAGAGATTTCCTACCAAAAGTTTCTTTCTGCCGACTTTGTCCATCAAATAAGCGGAAAGAATCTGATTTGGTATATATGCTAATTGCAGGAATAACACATATTGGAAAGATTTAACCATGCTATGTCCCGCTTTTACCAGCAAGGTCGGCATCCAAGCAAACAATCCGTAATAGCCGAACATGCCCATAAACCAGAGAATCCAAAGCATAACAGTAGTTTTAAGGTACTTTTTCTTAAATAAATCTCCAATTGGTCTTGGGTTTATATCCACTACTTTTTTCACATCTTCTTCAGTAACCGGTACTATTTTATGCGTCTTACTTACCACAGACTCAATGTCGTTCATAATGATCGCTGCCTCTTCATAGCGTCCCTGAGAAGCTAGCCAGCGCGGAGACTCCGGCAAATGCAGGCGGATGATCCAAATATAGAGGGCCGGAAGCGCCCCGGCAACAAAGGCCCAACGCCAGCCAACAGCTGGAATAACATAATAACTTACAGCCGTAGCGGCAATCCAGCCAACAGCCCAAAAACAGTTCAAAAGGCCTTGCACCTTCCCCCTATTTTGCGCTGGTATAAATTCGCCCAGCAGCGAAGTAACAACAGGCGTTTCTCCACCAAGTCCCACGCCAACCAAAAAGCGAAAAACGATCAGTGAAGTAAAATCCCAAGCAAACGCACACAGCAGTGAAAAAAGCGAAAACATCAACAATGTCCATTTAAATACCGCCTTGCGTCCATATTTATCGGCCAGCGGGCCAGAAAAGAATGCACCAACAATCATGCCGACCATCCCGGAACTTAGCAGCACCCCAATCTGTCCTGCAGTAAGTCCCCAATCCTTAGTGAGCGCTGTCACAATAAAGGTAACGATACCAACATCAAATGCATCAAATGCCCATGCCAGACCGTTGACAAATAGCATCTTATAGTGAAAACGTGATAATGGTAAATTATCAAGCCTAGCAATTATTTTCTTTGACTCATATACCGTATCCATAACTTTACTCCCCCTTTATCATGCCTATAAAAATAGGCGTCACGGAAGCTCCCGAAAATGGGCAGTTTCTGTGGCGCCAGTGCTCTACAGAAATACAAATTCTTATCTTAAACCGTCTTCGCCCTTGACTTCACTAATTTGTAAACCGCCAATTCTAGCATGCGGACGACCGCCGTCGGTAAAAGCTACTGCAACGACAATCTCATCACTTTTGGGTGCATCTGCAATGCGAATTTCTATCGCATCATAATGGGTTCTGACAAAAGCCGCATCCTTGTAATGAAGCGGTACATCAAGGATTGTGCCCGGAGCGCCGCATTTTTTCGCCGAAGGAATGATCGCCTTGCCACCGCCAATGACATCCCGCATTGGTTTACCGAGTTTGGGATGAAGAATAGCCGCACCATGTTCGAGTTCTCCGTTAGCACCAATAATCGCGCCCTTGCCATAACTCTCAATCGCCGCCCCACCCAGATTTTTTACGGCGATTTTAGTAAGATATTCTCCAAGGTATTCTCCGATCTCTGCCAAATCGCTGAGATCTTCCGCATAAGCGCCGGCATATGGATTTTTAATAACAGCTGCAACTACGCATTTATGTAGCGGGTTATCCAATTTTTTAAAGCCTTCAAAACAAATTTCTTCTACATTTGTAACAATTTTTCTAATGATCGGTTCTTTCATGTATATCATCCTCTCACTCACTATTTGATTAGCGCAGCTATTTTTTTAGCAGGCGGCGTATTTTTACTCTTCGTTACCAAAATCTTGCCGTTTATCATGACAATGCTGATCCCTGGAATATCACCAGCGGCAAATGCGCCAAGCGCATCATCGGCTACCGACCCTATAGGAGCATCCATCATTACGATATCTGCTTCTTTGCCTGGTGCAATCTCCCCTGTATTAAGACCATATACTTTAGCTGTATTGCCAGTCGCCATACAGATGGCCTGTTCCGGTGCTATAGCAGAGACAGAGGCAGCAAAACATATATTTCTCAATATCCCCAAAGGAATGAGCCCAGTGCCTGAAGGAGCATCATTGCCGAAAATAACACGGTCAAAGACCTTTAACTCTTTCACTTTTTTAAATACATGATCAGCTGCTTTTGGATTGCCGCATTGTACGATTTCTACAGCCAAATCCGTCTCTTCGATAATCTTATCAATTTCGTCCAGCGAAATGGATGTAGGTCCGCCGTTAATATGTGATACCACATCAGGCTTTGTCGCCATCACGTCAGCTGCACTTACTGTGGAGCTGCCTGGAATTGACGTGCCGCCTGTATGCATTTGCACTTTAAAACCGTACTTATGTGCCCACTCTACCATGACTGCCGCATCTTCTGCTTTTTTTACACTGCCAAGGCCGATTTCACCAACCAGCCACACACCGGCTTCCTTAAGTTCCGCAAAATCTTTTTCTGTCAATCCTTTTTCCAAAATCAGCGCCCCGCCATGTACCTTGACGCCTGCAGGAGGTGCTTTATAAAAAGCTTTGCTCGCGACAATTGCCAGAGCCTTAGTGCCAACCGGATCATTCGGGCGACCAGGTGTATGGCATTCGCCAGCGGAAATCATAGTTGTCACGCCGCCATTTAACGCACTGGCAATATAATCTAGAGCGTTTTGCCGCGGCGCATAGTCTCCAAGTGTTGTATGCACATGGGAATCAAAAAGTCCCGGTGTCACCGTAGACCCATTGGCATCGATAATCTGTGCATCGTCTTTTGCCATCAGCCCTTTACCTATAGAAACAATTATGTTATCTTCTATAATAATGGAATCCCCATCGAGAATAGGTTTATCCACATTACCGCTCACAATTGTTCCTATATTTTTTATCAGCATTTTTCCCATAACAAAAACTCCCTTCAAAAATTAGTCTTTAGTACTGATACAGCGAAAATTCGCTAAAATAAAACAAAAAACCGCATGAAGTCCTTGACTTCACACGGCATTGTGTGTATTACTAAACCTATGGAACTATTTCAAGCTGTTCTTTAACTAAGTCTTATTATAGCAGTATAAGTATTATATTAAAAATATTAAATTTAAATCATCTTATATAAAATTTATATAACGGAGGAAATTATGACCTATAAACAACTGGAGTACTTTCTTGCAATCGCCGAAACAAACAATATGACTCTGGCAGCCGCAAAACTAAATATCTCCCAGCCTCCTCTCAGTTATCATCTCAAGCTTTTGGAAGACGAACTGCAGGTAAAGCTGTTCAACCGTGAAGGTCATGCATTGCATATCACCAGTGAAGGCCGGATATTTCAGGATAAGGCTATGCAAATCCTGTCACTTACCAATCAGTCCATCTCGCTCATGCAGAATATTGGAAAAGAAATGTTTGGCACAATCAACATTGCCACCATTCCTTCTGTCTGCGGGTCTATCCTCCCGAAAAATATTCACGAATTTCAGCTAAAATATCCAGATGTCAACTATAAGATCCACGAATGCAACAGTTTCAAAGCCATGGAACTGCTTGACAATGGCCTCGTCGATTTCGCCTTTGTCCGTGCTCCCTTCAATCAAAAGCGCTACCAGATCATGATGGTAAAAAATCCGTTTCTTAAAGAAAACCAAAAAGATTTCTTCGTTGCCATCGGTTCGAAGACATTCTTGGCAGATACGAAACCCGATACGATAGACCTGCGAAAACTCATAGGAAAACCGCTTATTGTCCACCGCCGTTACAAAAAAATACTAGACAGCCTGTGCGAGGAAAAAAATATCTCACTGCAAATCGTCTGCGAAAATGATTATATTGGTTCCTCATTTTATATGGCCGATGCTGATATTGGCGTCGCAGTAATGCCGTACACATCCGCAATGCTTTTTGACAACAAAAAATCCTTACTTATCAAAAAAATTGAGCATCCAACGCTTGATTCGCAAATTTACTTGATCACGAAAAAAAACACTACACTTCCCCTGCTACCAAAGAAGTTTATCGAACAGGTTACTCGTGAGTAATTTATCGCAAACTTAGCCTAAGCTTGCGTCGGCATAATCGCCGCCAAGGAGACAGTGGACAGTGATTGTGTCGTTCAAGACAACCCCTGCAAAGCATAAGATCATGAAAAAAGAAATGGCTGGCAGCCCTCGCTGCAGCCATTTCTTTTTTCCCTTTCCATACACTTTTTATAAACATAAAAAACTGCGGCTATTTTCCAAAGTTCTTTGCGTCAATACTGCTGCCATTTTTTTGCGGTAGTCAGCTTCCGAACGCACATCATCAATAGGCTTTACACTATCCGCAGCAGTTTTCGCTGCCTCGGCAATTACACTGTCAGTAAGTTTTCTTCCTATTAATAAGTTTTCCGCTGCAGTAATCCTAAGGGGAGTGGCAGCTACAGACCCCAGGGCAATTCTAACCTGAGTTACTGTTTGATCAGCATCTACAGCAATAAACGAAGCTGCATTTACAATTGAAATTGCCAATGCTTTTCGCTTGCCAAGTTTTTCAAAAGCACTGCCTTGGCCTGCCTGCTGGGCGCTAAACGAAAAGTTTAGTATTAATTCGTCTGATTTAAGTACAGTTCGTCCAGGTCCTGTAAAAAATTCATTAAGCGGAATTGTTCTAATACCTTGCGGTCCGGCAATAGTAACAACAGCTGCATATGCCATTAGTGCCGATATTGTATCACCTGCCGGCGAAGCATTGCCGGAATTGCCACCAATAGTGCCACGATTACGGATTTGCGGCGAACCTACAGAAGCTGAAGCTGCCGCAAGTGCGGGAGCAAACTCAATCATATCAGGTGAACTGGAAATTTGTGCATGAGTAACTGCCGCACCAATAGTTATTGTGCCGTTATCTACTGTAAGCTGCTGCAATTCCTTTAAATCACTTATATAAATAAACGTACCTGATACAATACGTCCTAATCTTATTTTTACTAATAAATCCGTGCCGCCAGCCAACAAGTGGTACTCAGGATATTGCTGCATAGCACCAATAGCCTGTTCAATTGTTTGTGATTTTATATATTGATAACTCATAGGCTCTCACTCCCATATATGTTATTTCCCCCTGTAATAGTTTCCCAAATTATTTTTTCAGCTAATGGAATATATTTACCATCAACTGCCTGTACAATACTATCACGTATGATAAATGCAGTATTAAATTTTTCCCGAATGCTAGGTAAATCGCCATAAGTTTGAATACTTTGTGCCAAACGCTTCTCCAAGCTTATAAGTTTAGAACCTTTACATATCTTATCTGCCAAGTATAAAATAGCTGCTTCCCCTAATGGCTGCCCATGAAAAAAAACAAGTTCCATATGCGTCGCAATCATTGGTGCCAAAGAAAAATATCCCAATTGTGTAACAAAAGCCGCGCCTCTGCTTGCATGATCAGTCTGAATTTTTTCCACATCATGTAGCAGCCCACCGGCTGCCAAAGCCGGAATATCAAATTTTATGCTGTGGCTTGCAGTAAGAAATTCGGCAATACTAACTGCAACATAAGCAACTGCGATACTATGGGCAATAACAGACTGTGGAAGTTGTTTTTCAGCAAAAACGACTAAAATCTCAGGTAATGTCGGCAATACATTTTTTGCCGCATCATGTGACAGCATAGGTATAAATTTTGTTATAATAGCCTGTTGACTAACTATGTCCAATTCTTGTGTTGCACTTAAAACTGTCACTTTTTGCGGCATTTTTAGCTCCCTTATTTCTATATCTTTCCTGCCTCTTGCAAAGCTTTTAAAACCTTTTCGGGAGTAAGCGGCAAAGAGCTAATCCTAACGCCAATTGCCTGTGATACAGCATTGGCAATAGCCGCAGCTGGAGCAACCAACGGTGGTTCTCCAAGTCCTTTTGCACCAAAAGGTCCAGTATTGGCATTTTCTTCGACAATAATAGTATCAACAATCGGAATATCCATCGATGTAGGTATGATATAGGTAGCAAATGATGGAGTTCTTATGTTACCGTTGGCTATTTTTATTTCTTCATACAATCCGTAACCAACACCCATTATTGTACCGCCTTCGATCTGGCCTTCAACATGCAGCGGGTTTACGGCTTTACCAACATCATGAGCTGCCGCAATGCGCACTACCTCTACCTGTCCTGTTTGTGTGTCAACTTCTACCTCAGCAACATGGCTGGCAAAGGAATATACTTCATAGGGTTTGCCTTGCCCTGTCTCATCATCAAGCGGTTCTGTTGTTGGATTATACCAACCATGCCCGATAGTCATAATACCTTTGCCACGGCAGCGTGCTATCAATTGCGCTACAGAAATATCGGTCTGCTTGCCATGAATAAACACATATTTGTTTTTTAAAGCAATAGCTTCAGGCGAAACTCTCTGCCATGCTGCAATTTCATTTACAAGTATTTCTTTTACTATTTTGGCAGCCTTTAAAGTTGCATTGCCTGAAATGTAAGTTTGCCGACTTGCGGACGAGGCGCCGCCATCAGGTGTAACACCAGTATCCGCCGAAGTAACTTTTATGTCTTTAAAATCAAGTCCCAGTTCTTCAGCCGCAATTTGCGCCAAAATAGTATTGGAACCCTGTCCGATATCAGCTGCGCCTACCATTAAATGCGCACTTCCGTCTTCCATAACATCTAAAAAAGCACCTGCCGGATTAGGCTGCCCAGTATTTCCGATGCCATAGTACAGGCACCCCATACCGATACCTCGCTTTTTATAGGGCGCCAAGGACTGACTTTTATTTGCCATCACTTTTTCATAAGCTGGCACTAAAGTATCACCAATACTGCCTTTAACATCCATTACCTGACCAGTTGATGTTAAGCTGCCATTTTTCAAGGTGTTGCGAAGGCGTATTTCCAGCGGTGATATTCCAACTTTTTCCGCAAGCATATCCATTTGCTGCTCATAAGCAAAAGCTATTTGTGGCACTCCAAAACCTCGCATAGCGCCTGCAGTCGGATTGTTCGTATAAACTGTATAAGCATAAATTCTAACATTAGGCACTTCATAAGGACCTGCGGCATGTACTGCCAAGCGGG
>Ga0316604_10001171_pt1 | contig 24618 bp, 25 predicted proteins | sample OWC_soil_day20_C_FD_207650 | JGI IMG/M metagenome (GOLD analysis project Ga0316604, IMG submission 207650) | Wetland soil microbial communities from Old Woman Creek delta, Ohio, United States - OWC_soil_day20_CT | ecosystem: Environmental > Terrestrial > Soil > Wetlands | place: USA: Ohio...
GGCCTGCAGGCCGCTGCTGATCGCCGCGCCATCCTCGCGGAATTGCGCCACCTGCACCGGGCGCGGCATCGCCTTGCCGTCGCTGACGACCCAGACCAGCGGCCCCTGGCCCTGGTCGAGCACGGCATTGAGCGGGACGAGTAGCGGCGCGCTGCCGGCGCTGCCGACGACGACCCGGGCCGTCATGCCGAGCTGGACTTCCGCGGGCGGCTCGATCAGGCGGATGCGCGCCGCGTAGGTCCGGGTCGCCGGGTCGGCGGCCGGCGCCAGTTCGCGCAATTCGCCGCGGACAGTGATTTTGGGCTCGGCCCACAGGTTGACCGCCAGACTCCGCGCTGCCTTGATCTCGGCCAGCCGGCTCTCCGGGATGGCGATGGCGACTTCCTTTTCTTCCGGGCGGGCCAGCCGGAGGACAGCCTGGCCGGCGCCGACGACCTGGCCGGCCTCGGCCAGCACGGCGGTGACGACTGCCGGGTATTCGCTGCTCAGCGTGCCGTAGCTGGCTTGATTGCCGCTGATCTGGTTTTGCGAACGGGCCTGCTCCAGGCGGGCCTGGGCGCTGTTGAAGGCATTGTCCTTGGCGTCGAAGGCGGCCTGGCTAACGAATTTTTTGCCGAGCAGGCCGGCGTAGCGTTCGCGCTCGGCCTTGGCGGTGGTCAATTCGCTTTCCGCGGCGGCGAGCTGGGCGCGGGCGCTGGCCGCAGCCAGTTGCAGGTCGGTCGGATCGAGCCGGGCCAGCGGTTGGCCGGCCTTGATTTCGGCACCGGCATCGACCAGCCGGGCAGCGAGCTTGCCGCCGACGCGAAAGGCGAGGTCGATTTCATGCCGGGCGCGAATTTCGCCGGTATAGATGCTCATCCCGCTATCGGCCTCGGCCACCGTCTGGACGAGGACCGTGCGTACCGCCGCCGGTGGCGCATCATCGGCCGAGCAGCCGGCCAGCAGAAGCAGGGCGGCCACGACGGGCGCAACGCGGGGCAGATTGAAGATGGGCATGGTCGGTGCGGGCAATAGAGGTCTGCGAATGATAATGAACCATCGGTCAGTAACGCAAGATATGATTTTTTGCGGGCGCGGGGCAGCCGGCCGAGCGGCTACAATGACGCCATGAACTCATCCTTTGCTTCCTTCGCCGGCCTTGATCTGCTGGCTTCGGCGGTTCTGTTGATCGACGAGGATCTGCGTGTCCGCTACGTCAATCCGGCCGGTGAAAATCTGTTGGCGGTGAGCAGCCGCTCGGTCGAGAGCAAGCCGCTGCTGACCATTTGTACCTGTCCGCCCAGCCTGCAATCGGCCTTCGACAATGGCCTGCACAACAACTGGGGCTATACCGGCCAGAACCTCGAACTCAAGCGCCACGACGGCGAGCTGCTGCACCTGAACTGCACGGTGACGCCGCTGCGCCCCGACATGGCGCCCGGGGTCCGCCTGTTGCTCGAATTGCAGCCGATCGAGCAGCAACTGGCGGCGACCCGCGAGGAGCAGCTGATCCAGCAGCAGCAGGCCAATCGCGAACTGATCCGCAATCTGGCGCACGAAATCAAGAACCCGCTCGGCGGCATTCGCGGCGCGGCGCAATTGCTCGAGCACGAACTGGCCAACCCGTCGCTCAAGGAATACACCCAGGTCATCATCAAGGAGGCGGACCGTCTGCAGGATCTGATGCAGCGCCTGCTGACGCCGCACCGGGCGATGCTGCCGACGACCGTCAATATCCACGAAATTCTCGAACGGGTACGCAGCCTGCTGACCGCCGAGTTTCCCGGTTCGCTGGCGATGCGCCGCGATTACGACACCAGCCTGCCGGAACTGGTCGGCGACCGCGAGCAACTGATCCAGGCGGTGCTCAATATTGCCCGCAACGCCGCGCAGGCGATGGAGGGCGAGGGCGAGATCGTGCTCCGCACGCGTTCGCTGCGTCAGGTGACACTGGCCAAGAAGCGCTATCGGCTAGCGATGGAGATCAAGGTCATCGACAACGGTCCGGGCATCCCGGAGGCCATCCGCGAACGCATGTTCTACCCGCTGGTTTCCGGGCGCGAAGGCGGCAGTGGCCTGGGGCTGACCATCGCCCAGAATTTCGTCCAGCATCACGGTGGCACGATCGATTGCTCCAGCCATCCGGGCAATACCGTCTTCACGCTGCGCCTGCCGGTCGAGCCTGCATGACGCTGGCAAAATTGGCCGGCCTGACTCTTGCTTCAAAGAAACCCATTCTAATGAGCAGATGAGCCAAACATCTATGAAACCGGTCTGGATCGTTGACGACGATCGCTCCATTCGCTGGGTCCTGGAAAAGACCCTGTCCCGCGAGGGCATCCCTTTCAAGAGCTACGCCTCGGCAACCGAGGCCATTTCCCAACTGGAACAGGGCATCGAGCCGCCGCAGGTGCTGATGTCGGACATCCGCATGCCAGGCCAGTCCGGGCTGGATTTGCTGCAGGAAGTGAAGACCCGTTTCCCGTCGGTGCCGGTCATCATCATGACCGCCTACTCCGATCTGGAAAGCGCAGTCGCCGCCTTCCAGGGTGGGGCCTTCGAATACCTGCCCAAGCCGTTCGATGTCGATCAGGCGGTTGAACTGATTCGGCGCGCCATCGACGAGTCGATGCACCAGAATGGTGCGGCCGAAGAAGAGGGGCTGGTGCCCGAAATTCTCGGCCAGGCCCCGGCTATGCAGGAAGTCTTTCGCGCCATCGGCCGGCTGGCCCTGTCGCATGCCACTGTTTTGATCACCGGCGAATCAGGTTCCGGCAAGGAACTGGTGGCGCGGGCGCTGCATCGGCACAGCCCGCGCGCCGACAAGCCCTTCATCGCGATCAATACCGCGGCCATTCCGAAGGATTTGCTGGAATCCGAACTGTTCGGCCACGAGCGCGGCGCCTTCACCGGCGCCCAGGCCCAGCGGCGCGGCCGTTTCGAGCAGGCCGAGGCCGGCACGCTGTTCCTCGATGAAATCGGCGACATGCCTTCCGAACTGCAGACCCGTCTGCTGCGCGTGCTGTCGGACGGGCATTTCTACCGGGTCGGCGGCCACTCACCGATCAAGGCCAATGTCCGGGTCATTGCCGCAACCCACCAGAATCTCGAAACGCGGGTCAAGGACGGCTTGTTCCGCGAAGACTTGTTCCATCGCCTGAACGTCATCCGCATTCGCCTGCCGTCGCTGCGCGAGCGGCGGGAGGACATCCCGCTGCTGACCCGCCACTTCCTGCAGAAGAGTGCGCGCGAACTCGGCGTCGAGACCAAGCGCCTTTCCGATCCGGCCCTGAAGTATCTGAGCGGCCTCGATTTCCAGGGCAACGTCCGCCAGCTGGAGAATCTCTGCCACTGGCTGACCGTGATGGCTCCCGGCCAACAGGTTGAAATCAGCGATTTGCCCGGCGAATTGCGTGAAGCGACGCCGATGGCCGTCGCTACCGACTGGGAAAGTGCCCTCGAAGGCGAAGTCGACCGCATGCTGGCCCGCGGCCTGGGCGATGTGCATGGCGTGCTGGCCCAGACCTTCGAGCGCATCCTGATTTCCCGGGCGCTGGCCCATACCGGCGGCCGGCGGATCGAGGCAGCGCTGGCCCTGGGCATCGGCCGCAATACCATCACCCGGAAAATCGCCGAACTGGGCATCGACGGCGGCAAGGAAGCGGTGACCGAATAGGCTGCCGGAGCCGGGCTGGCCTCGCTTGCCCGGCCGCGAACTGGCTTACAATCGGCCGCATGACGCTGATTGATCCTGTTTTGCTTAAATCCCGGCTCGGCTTGCTGGCCGGGCGTTTCGACGTTGATGCGCTGGCCGAGTGCGACTCCAGCAGCAGCGAATTGATGCGCCGGGCCGATCGCGGTGCGCCGGCCGGCACGGTCGTCGTCACCGACCGGCAAAGTGCCGGACGCGGGCGACGGGGCCGCAGCTGGTTGTCGGACCCGGAGAGAAGCCTGACCTTTTCCGTCCTTTGGCGTTTTTCCGGCCCGCCCGGCCGTCTGGCCGGCCTCTCGCTGGTGGTCGGCGTCGCCCTGGCCGAAGCCCTGGAGATGCTGGGCGCCCAAGGCGTCTGCCTGAAATGGCCGAATGACGTATTGCTGCACCGGGACGACGCCTACGCCAAGCTGGCCGGCATTCTGGTCGAGCTTTCTACCGACCGGCGCGGCACGCAGGCGGTGATCGGTATCGGCCTCAACCTGCAGGCGCCGGCCGAGAGTCTGCCGCAGCCGGTAGCCGGCCTCGATCAGGCGCTGACGGCGACGCCGGATCGGCATGTCGTGCTGGCGGCCATTCTCGGTCGTTTGGCCGAGGTGCTGGATCGCTTTGCGGTCGACGGCTTTGCCGGGCTGAAAATGGACTGGCAGCAGCGTCACGCCTGGCAAGGCGAGCCGGTGCAACTGCTCGGCGAGACGGCTGAGCCCCTGCCCGGGCGCTGTCTTGGGGTCGATGACGACGGTGCCTTGCTGCTCGAAACGGCAGTCGGTGTGCAGCGCATTCTTTCAGGCGACGTCAGCCTACGTCCCGCAGGAAGTACCCTTGGCGGGCACCGGGCATGATCGTCTGCCTCGATAGTGGCAATAGCCGCATCAAGTGGGGGGTCCATGATGGCAACGCCTGGCTGGCGCAGGGCGCGCTGGCGCACGCCGAGGTCGCCGAATTGGCCAGCTTGCCGGCCCGCTGGGGCAAGCCCGGGCGCGTCATGCTGGCCAATGTTGCCGGGCCAGAGGCGGCGCAGCGGATTCGTCAGCAACTGCAGGCCTGGGCGCCGCTGTTTTGTGATGTGCAGCCGGTCGCCGAGCGGGCCGGCGTCACCAATCTTTACCAGAATCCGGCGCGGCTCGGCGTTGACCGCTGGTGTGCGCTGATCGGCGCACATGGCCTTTTTCAGCGCGACTGCATCGTGGTCATGGCCGGCACCGCAACGACGATCGACAGCCTCGACGCTGCGGGCGTCTTTCGCGGCGGCATGATCCTGCCCGGCCTCGATCTGATGCGGCGGGCGCTGGCCCGCGACACGGCCGGGCTGGCTTTGGCCGACGGCCACTATGCTGCGCAGCCGCGCTGCACCGAGGATGCCATCGTCACCGGCTGTATCGAGGCCCAGGCCGGCGCCATCGAGCGGGCCTGGACCCGGCTGAACGCTGGCGATGCGCTCTGCGTCTTGTCCGGCGGCAATGCCGAAGTGATCGGCAATCACCTTGTCATCCCGCATGTGCTGGCGCAGAATCTGCCGCTTGAAGGCTTGCGGCGGCTCGCCACCGAACCCTAGCCGGCGTTTTACAAAAGGCGCGCCGTACTTGAGTTAACCGCAGCCAGCGGGGACAATCCCCCGCTGTCGTTTCATGCCCGGGGGGTTCCATGTTCGATCCGGTAATCAGCAATCTGCTGGCCTTTGCCAGCTTCTTCGCGACCGCCGTGGCGCTGCTCGCGGTTTTCTTCGTCGCCTACATTTTCGTCACGCCGTACAGCGAAGTCGCGCTGATCCGGGCCGGCAATACGGCGGCGGCGGTCAGCCTGGGCGGTGCGGTGATCGGTTTCGCGCTGCCCATCGCGGTTTCGGTGGCGGTCACCCATAGCCTCTACGCCATGCTCGCCTGGGGCGTCGTTGCTTGCCTGGTGCAACTGCTGACCTTCAGCGCCGTTCGTTTGGCGATGCCCGTCATCAATCACAGCATTCCGCAGGGGCGGCTCGCCTCCGGCATTTTCCTCGCAGCGCTCGAGATCGGCGTCGGCATTCTGAACGCTGGTTGCATCGTTTGATTCCAAGGAGCATTTCATGGCACTGATGGACTTCATCAAGAAACAATTCATCGACATCCTGCAGTGGACCGAGGATGCCGACGGCACGCTGGCCTGGCGTTTCCCGATGGCCGAAATGGAAATCCAGAACGGCGCCAGCCTCACCGTGCGCGATTCGCAACTCGCCCTCTTCGTCAATGAAGGCACCGTGGCCGATGTCTTCGCTCCCGGCATGTACAAGCTGACGACGCAGACGCTGCCGGTGCTGACCTACCTGAAGAACTGGGACAAGCTATTCGAATCCCCGTTCAAGTCGGACCTCTACTTCTTCTCGACGCGTCGTCAGCTCGATCAGAAATGGGGCACGCCGAACCCGATCACCATTCGCGACAAGGAGTTCGGCATCGTCCGGATGCGCGCCTTCGGCATCTACAGCTACCACCTGAGCGATGCCAAGACTTTCTATCAGAAGATTTCCGGCACTCGCGACAGCTATGGGCGCGACGAACTCGAAGGCCAGCTGCGCAACACCATGGTCGCCGGAATGACCGACCTGTTCGGCGAATCCGGCGTCGCCTTCATCGACATGGCGGCCAACCAGGACGAGTTCGGCAAGGCGATGTTCGCCAAGGCGCAGCCGATGTTCGCCGAATACGGCCTGGCCCTCGATTCGCTGGTTGTCCAGAACGTCTCGCTGCCGGAAGAGTTGCAGAAGATCCTCGACCAGAAGATCGGCATGAACATGATCGGCGACATGCAGCGCTACACGCAGTACCAGGTCGCCAATGCCATTCCGGAAGCGGCGAAGAACGAGGGCGGCATGGCCGGCATGGGCGTTGGCCTCGGCGCCGGCGTCGGCTTCGGTCAGGTCATGGGGCAGGCGATGGCGGCGGCGGTGCAGCCAGCCGGGCAGGCAGCCCCTGCGGCCGGCACGGTATCGGCCGACGAAGTGGTGGCGACGCTGGAAAAACTGCATGGACTGGTCGAGAAAGGCATCCTCAGCCAGGCCGAGTTCGACGCCAAGAAAGCGGAATTGCTCAAAAAACTGAGTTGACCGCAGCCCTGTGGCCGTAACTGCTTCCTGTCCCTCCTGCGGCGCCCCGGTCGTCTTCAAATCGGCGGCGTCGATCTTTGCCGTCTGCGAATATTGCCAGAGCACGCTGGTCCGCCACGACCAAAATCTGGAGGACATCGGCAAGATGGCGGCGTTGGTCGAGGACCGCTCGCCGCTGCAACTGGGGGCGGAAGGCAGCTACAAGGGCGTCCATTTCGCGCTGATCGGGCGCATCCAGATCAAGTACAGCCAGGGCCTGTGGAACGAGTGGCACCTGCTCTTTGACGACATGCGGACCGGCTGGCTGTCGGAAGCGGCCGGTGAGTATGTGCTCACTTTTGCACAGTTCGTGCCGGAGGCGCTGCCTCAGTTCGAGGAGTTGCAGATTGGCCAGCGTTTCGTGCTGGCCAGCCAGACGTGGACGGTGAGCAATATCGAAAACGCCGAGTGCGTTGCCGGCCAGGGCGAGTTGCCGTTCAAGGTCGGGGCCGGTTACCCGGTGCCTGCGGTCGACCTGCGCAATGGGGCAAATTTCGCCACGCTCGATTATTCCGAAACGCCGCCGTTGATGTTCATCGGCGAAGCGGTCGATTTCACGTCGCTGAAAATGGCCAACCTGCGCGACGGCATGGCGCTGCCCGGGAAGGCGGTCGCGGCGAAAGTTTTCCGCTGCCCGAGTTGCGGTTCGCCGATGACGGCGCGCTCGAAGGAAATCCTCGCCGTGGGCTGCGTCGCCTGCGGCGCCGTGGTCGATACCGCCGACGAGAATTTCAAGATTCTGTCGAAGGCGCTGGGCAGCCGCGACGAGAAATACATCCCGCGCCTGCCGCTGGGCAGCAAGGGGCGGCTGGAAGACAGGCCGGTCGAAGTTATCGGTTTCCTGGTCAAGCAGACCAAGAGCGAAGGCATCGAGTACGACTGGCGCGAGTACCTGCTGGCCGCCGAGAACGGCACTTACCGCTGGCTGACCGAATACAACGGCCACTGGAACGTCGCCGACGTGCTGTCCAAGCCGCCGGCGCAAAGCGGCTCGATGGAACTGGCCGATGTCCGCTGGGGCGGCGAGACTTTGAAGCATTTCTCGACGACGCCGACGGCGCAGGTGATCCAGGTCGCCGGCGAATTCACCTGGCGGGTCCGCCGGGGCGAGAGCAACCGTGTCGTCGACTACGTGGCGCCGCCGCTGATGCTGTCGCGCGAATCGAGCCACAAGGAGCTGAGCTGGTCGCAGGGCCGCTATGTCGCGCCGGCCGTCATCGAGGCGGCGTTCAAGCTGCCCGGCAAACTGCCCGAGCCGATCGGCGTCTTTGCCAACCAGCCCAACCCGTGGGGCGACACCCATCAACGCATCTGCCGTCTGTTCTGGAAGCTGGCGCTGCTCACCATCGTGCTGCAGGCCTTTTTCGTCTTGATTTCCGGTGGCAAGCTGCTGTTGCGTCAGGAACTGAATTTCGCGCCGCAGATGCTGGAGGAAAGCGTCAATACCCGCGACTTCGAAGTCCGCGACAAGCCGCGCAAGATCACCGTCCGCAACACCGCCGCCCTCGACAACAACTGGATCGGCCTCGACCTGACGCTGGTCAACAAGGTGACCGGTGAAGCCTGGCCGGCCAGTCGCGAACTGGCCTACTACTACGGTTACGACGGTGGCGAAAGCTGGTCCGAGGGCAACCGTGAGGATGAGGTCGTTTTCCTCGCCATTCCGCCCGGCACCTACTATCTGGCGGTCGACCCCGATCTGGCCCCGGAAAAGCCGGTGGCGGTGCGCGACACCATCGAGGTCTTCAGCGGCGGCGCCGGCTGGTCCAATTTCGTGCTGGTGATGCTTTTCCTGGTAGCTTTCCCGATCTTTACCCGGCTCCGCCATGCCGCCTTCGAGGCCCGGCGCTGGGCGGACAGCGACCACGCGCCGGCGAGCAGCGACGATTCGGACGACGACTGATGTTCAAACATTTCAACCTCGCCGCCGGCCTGCTCGCTCTTGCGCTGTTCGGCTACGCCCAGCACCAGGGCTGGAACATGTTCGACAACGTGGCCAATAGCGGCCATGGCGGTTCCGGCAGCAGCCGCACTTATCACAAGTAAATCCGCACGGGATGGGGCGCTGTTGAGATAATACGGGCATGCGGTTTTTGATCTGTTTTCTGCTTCTTTTGGTGCTTTCGCCGGCCTACGCGCTGGAAAAAGTCGTCCTGCAACTCAACTGGAAACATCAGTTTCAATTTGCCGGCTATTACGCGGCCATTGAAAAGGGCTATTTCCGTGAGGCGGGCTTCGACGTCAGTCTGCGCGAACTGGCCGAAGGGGGCGATCCGGTCGACGTCGTGCTCAGGGGCGAGGCCGATTACGGCATCGCCGCCTCCGAACTGGCGCTGCGCCGTGGTCGCGGTCAGCCGGTGGTCGCCCTGGCCGTCATCATCCAGCATTCGCCGCTCGTGCTGCTGGTCAATCGCCGCCAGGTGCCCAATGTCGAGGCGCTGAACGAGAAGCGCATCATGCTTGCCTCGCACGAGAGCGAGTTGTACGCCTACCTGAAGCGGGAAGGTGTCGAAAACTTCCAGGCGCAGGCCCATTCCTTCGATCCGGCCGACCTGATCGCCGGCAAGATCGAGGCGATTTCCGGCTACTCGACCGACGAGCCTTTCCTGCTGCGGGAAGCCCGCTTTCCCTATCGGCAGTTCAGCCCAGACTCGGTCGGCATCGATTTTTACGGTGATGCCTTGTTCACCGTCGAGAAGAAAATCAAGCAGTCGCCCGCCGCGGTACGCGCCTTCCGCGAAGCGGTCTTGCGCGGCTGGCGCTATGCGATGGCCAATCCGGAAGAGATCGCCGACCTGATCGGCGAGCGTTATTCGCAACGCCATAGCCGGGCCCATCTGCTCTTCGAAGCCAGCGAGATGACGCGGCTGATGCAGCCGGAACTGGTTGAAATCGGCCACATGTCGGCAACGCGCTGGCAGCATATCGCCCAGACCTACAGCGAGTTGGGCATGTTGCCGGCCAATGCCGCGCTCGACGGTCTGCTCTATCACGCCGAACCCGATGTGCTGCCGCCCTGGGTCTGGCCGGCTTTTCTGGCCGGGGCCAGCATCATTCTGCTGGCGGCCTTGCTGGCCGCCTACTTCGCCCGTTTGAACCAGCGCTTGCGGCGCGAAATCACCAGCCGGCTCAGCATCGAAGCCGCGCTGCGCGACAGCGAGGAGCGTTACCGAACGCTGGCCGAGCACAGCAAGGATGTCATCTGGACGCTCGATCTGGCGAGCATGCGCTTTACCTACGTCAGCCCGGCGATCCAGCGGGTGCGCGGCTTTACGGCGGAGGAAGTGATGGCCGAGCCGCTGGCCGAGGCGATGACGCCCGATTCGTACGCCCATGTCAGCCAGTTGCTGCAGGAGCATCTGGCCCGGCTGGCCCGCGGTGATCGGAGTGCGCTGTCGGCAACCGTCGAAATCGATCAGCCGCACAAGAACGGCGGCACCATCTCCTCCGAAGTGGTCGCCAGTTTCCTGCTCGACGAGGCGGGGCAGCCAGTCTCCATTCTCGGCATCGCCCGCGATATTTCCGAACGCCGCACCGCCGAGCAGCAGTTGCGCTCGGTCAACGACACGCTGCGCCAGCAACTCGACGAGATCCAGCGCCTGCAGGCTGCCTTGCAGGAGCAGGCGATCCGCGACAGCCTGACCGGCTGCTTCAACCGCCGCTATCTCGATGAAACGCTGGAACGCGAATTGTCGCGGGCGCAGCGTGAGGGCTACCCACTGTCGCTGCTGATTCTCGATCTCGACCATTTCAAGCAGATCAACGACAGCTACGGCCATCAGGCCGGCGACGAAGCCCTGAAGGAACTGGCCAGCATGCTGGCGGCCGACATCCGGCACGAAGATGTGCTGTGCCGCTACGGCGGCGAGGAATTCGTCATCCTGCTGCCGCGCATGCCGCTCAAGGTCGCCGAGAAACGGGCCGAACGCTGGCGCCAGATGATCAGCCAGCTCCGTCTGGCGATTGGCGATATCGAACTGGGCTTTACCGCCTCGATCGGCCTGGCCTGTTACCCCGAACATGGCAAGACGGCAGATGAACTGACCCAGCTGGCCGACCTGGCGCTTTACATCGCCAAACACGAAGGCCGCAACCGGGTGGTCGTCTATTCGCCGCCGGAGTCACCCGTCCGCAGCTAGTCGCCGCCGCAGCCCCCGCCACAGCCGCTGCCGCCATCGCTGCCACTGTCGTTCGACGAGCTGCCGCTATCGCCCGAACAGCCGCTGCTGCAGCCGATATGGCTGGCGCAGAAGCCGCTGCCGGTCGCGCCTTGGGCCTGGGCCAGACAGTCCAGCTGGTAAATGAAACCGCCGCTGATCGCCAGCGCGGCATCCAGCGCAAAGAGCCGGGGCAGGCGTTGCGGGTTTTTCGGGTCGATCTTTTCCCGGGCGCAGGCCAGGCGCCAGGCGCGCCGGATGCCGTCGCTGGCCTGGGTCGGCGAGCTCATCGCCGCGGCCGGCGTATGGTGCAGAAAGCGGCCAAAGGCGCGGCGGCAGAATTTGTCGTAGTGCCGGGTAAACAGGATGAATTCATGCCAGGCATCGTCGACCGCCTGCGAGGGCATTGCCACCATCCGGCGACCGGCCGTTCGGCAGAGCTGGAAATAGTCCTGCAGCCCGGCGAAAACTTCGCGGCGCTGCGCCTCGCTCAATTCCGGGCGACGGGCGGCCAGGCGCAGGTCGAGAAAGCGCTGGTAGGGGAAGCTGTCGATGTAGGCGGCCTGCCGCCGCTTGCCCCAATTGCGCCAGAGCAGGACGGCGAGCAGGGCGAGCAGGCCGACGATGATCAGTTTCGCCATGCCGCAGCCCTAGGCGTTGATGTCGAAGCACATGTACTTCACTTCGAGATAATCCTCGATCCCGTACTTCGAGCCCTCGCGGCCGATGCCGGACTGCTTGATGCCGCCAAACGGCGCCACTTCGTTCGAGATCAGGCCGGTATTGATGCCGACCATGCCGTACTCCAGGGCTTCGCCGACCCGCCAGCAGCGGCCGACGCTGGCTGTGAAAAAGTAGGCGGCGAGGCCGAACTCGGTGTCATTGGCCAGCGCGATGGCTTCGGCTTCCGTTTCGAAGCGGAACAGCGGGGCGACCGGGCCGAAGGTTTCCTCGCGGGCGACCTGCATCGCCGGCGTCACATCGGCCAGCACCGTCGGCTGATAGAAGTTGCCGCCGCGTTGATGGCGGGCGCCGCCGCACAGCACGCGGGCCCCCTTGGCGAGCGCATCGGCCACGTGGGTTTCGACCTTGGCCAGCGCCGCGGCATTGATCAGCGGCCCCTGGACGACGCCCTCTTCGATGCCGGCACCGACCTTCATGGCGCCCGCCCGGGCGGCGAATTTGCGGGCGAATTCCTCATAAACGCCGGACTGCACCAGGAAGCGATTGGCGCAGACGCAGGTCTGGCCGGTATTGCGGTATTTTGCCGTGATCGCGTTGTCGACCGCAGCATCGATGTCGGCGTCGTCGAAAACGATGAAGGGGGCGTTGCCGCCCAGTTCAAGCGACACCTTCTTGACGGTCGGCGCGCATTGCGCCATCAGCAGCCGGCCGACGCCAGTCGAGCCGGTGAAGGACAGTTTGCGGACGCTCGGGTTGGCGGTCAGCTCGCCGCCGATTTCCGCCGGCTGGCCGGTCACCACGTTGAAGATGCCGGCCGGGAAGCCGGCCTGCTCGGCCAGTACGGCCAGCGCCAGCGCGGTGAGCGGCGTCTGTTCGGCCGGCTTGACGACGACCGGGCAGCCGGCGGCGAGCGCAGGCGCCACCTTGCGGGTGATCATGGCGAGCGGGAAATTCCACGGCGTGATCGCCGCACAAACGCCAATCGGCTGCTTGATCACCACCAGTCGCTTGTCGGCGGCCGGGCTGGGGATCGTTTCGCCGTAGGCGCGCTTGCCCTCTTCGGCAAACCATTCGACGAACGAGGCGCCGTAGATCACTTCGCCCCTGGCTTCGCTGAGCGGCTTGCCGCATTCGGCGGTCACCAGTTGCGCCAAGTCGTCAGCGTTTTCAATGATCAGCTTGAACCAGGCCTGCATCAGCTGGCCGCGCCGTTTGGCGGTCAGGGCCCGCCAGGCCGGCCAGGCGGCCTCGGCCGCCGCGATGGCACGGCGGGTTTCGGCACTACCGCAGCGCGGCACCTCGGCCAGCAATTCGCCGTTGGCCGGGTTCAGGACGGCAAAGCGGGCGCCGCTATCGGCCGCCGTCCATTTTCCGGCAATAAAGTTGGTCGACCGCAGCAATGCCTTGTTTTGTAGATTCATGGTCTTGAAAAATCCTGTAAAAACGGTAAGTTATGCACTGTTCCCGGAAAGAGCTTTAACTCGATGCGCGTTCCCGCCCTCTTTTTCGTCTCGCTCGCCTGCCTGCTGCTGGCTGCCTGTAGCGGCCCGGCGCCGCGCCCGGTCGCTGTGACGGGAACTATAGCGCAAGCGCCTTTGCCGGTCAGCGAGCAGGGCAACGAGGTGGCCTTGTATGCGCTGGGGCTGATCGATACCGGCTATCGCTTTGGCGGCAAGAACCCCGAGGCCGGCCTCGACTGCAGCGGCATGGTCAGCTACATCTACGGTCAGGCGACCAATCTGAAAGTCCGTGGCAGTGCCTTCGAGATTGCCCGCAATGCCAAGCCGATCGAGCGCGGCGCCTTGCGCCCCGGTGATCTGGTCTTCTTCAACACCAGCAACCGGCCGTTTTCGCATGTCGGCATCTACATTGGCGATGCCCGTTTCGTCCATGCCCCATCGACCAACGGGAAAGTCCGCATCGACCGCCTCAACGACCGCTACTACGCCCAGCGTTTCGAGGCCGCCCGCACCTTCTTCGACTGAGCCTCGCCAATAAATAGCGCCGATGGTGTTCTTGTTGCTTCAATGGCATGGACGCCAGCGCCGGCTAAAGGTAGAATCCCTCCTCCCAAGCGCCCGTAGCTCAGCTGGATAGAGTATTGCCCTCCGAAGGCAGTGGTCGGACGTTCGAATCGTCTCGGGCGCGCCAGAATGCACAAAAAGCTGATTCCGCAAGGAATCAGCTTTTTTGTTTTGGTACATCGCATTTCTGCTGGCGGTTCAGGCTTGGTCGCCCTGTTGCTGGTTGGCCAAAGCCTTTTCGGTGATTTCCCGGTACAGCGAGGTGACCTTGCCGGCCAAAGCCTGATATTCGGGGTGGCGCTCAATCATCGGCTTGATGTTCGTCGAGTCCGTGAACACCTCTTCCAGGAAGGAAATGTCGTAATCGCTCAGGGTTTCGCCCCGGTCGACTTTTTCCTTCAAAGCCAGGGCGCGGGGCAGGCGTTGTTTTTCCAGGCGTTCGACGAGGACGGTGAGCATTCCCTGGTCATTGGATGTTGAATTCATGGTGAGCTCCTTTGGGTTGGGTGGCTATGTTCAGGTATAGCCGAGAAATTTCCACCAGGTAAGGGCAAAGACGAGCAAGAGGACATAACCGATACCGGTCAGCCACAGGCCGATTTTGGTGAACTGCTTGCTGGTGAAAGTTTCGGTACCGAGGCAGACCATGTTCTGCGGGGCATTGATCGGCAGAATGAAGCCGAAGCTGACGACGAAGCCGAGCAGCATGGTCATCCCCATCACGTTGATATCGCCGCCGAGGCGTTGCAGCACGGCGATCATGATCGGCAGCAGGGCGGAGGTCAGCGATGTGGCGCTGGCGAAACCGACGTGGATCAGGATGAGAAAGAGCGATAGTCCGGCAAAGATGCCGAAGCTGCCCAGTGTTTCCAGATGCAGTGCCCGGACGACGATGTCGGCCAGCCAGGTGGCGGCCTTGGTGTCGAGCAGCGCCGTGCCCAGGCTGATGCCGACCCCGAAGACGATGATCGTGCCCCATGGCACTTGTTTTTGCACCTGCGGCCAGCTCATCACGCCGATCCTGGGCAGGAACAGGAAGGCCAGGCCGACGATGGTCACGGTGGTGGTGTCGATGTCGTGCAATTCCTTTTCGCTGACCCAGAAGCCGATCAGCAGGGCGATGGTGATCAATACCCGCCATTCGGCCGAAGTCATCGGCCCCATGTCGGCCAGTGCCTGGCGCACTGCTTCCTTGCCACCCTCGATACTTTCCTTCTCCGGCGGCATCAGCCGGCGGACCAGAATGAACAGGACTACCGACATGGTGACCGCGTAGGGTGCGCCGGCAATCAGCCATTCAGCCCAGCTTGGCGTCTCGCCGATGCTTTTCTGCAAAAAGCCGATGGTCAGCATGTTTTGCGCGGCCGAGGTCATGATCCCCATGTTCCAGATGCTGGTCGCCTGAGCGACGACGATCATCAGCGAGGCGGCAAACAGAGAGCGCTTGTCCACCCCGAAGGCGGCAATGATGCCGCTCATGATCGGTACGACGCAGGCAACGCGGGCGGTGGCCGATGGCACCATCAGCGAGAGGATGATGGTGACGGCGATGCCACCGAGCAGAACGCCCTTGGCGGTGGTGCCGACCCGGTTCAGGGTGCGGTAGGCGATGCGCCGGTCGAGCCCGGTCGCCGTCATTGCCACAGAGAGGAACAGTGCGGCGGCAACGAGCGCCAGCGCCGTGTTGGAAAATCCGGACAGGGCTTTGCCCAGGGCCTTGCCGGTGCCGAGTAGTTCGCCACCGGTACCGGCCGGTGCGGTGCCGAGTGCCAGTGCCATCAGGGCGACAATGAGGACTGAAGAAACTGCGTAATCGAGTGCTTCGGTCAACCAGACAATGACGGCAAAAACCAGGATGGCGAGAATGCGCTGGCCGGCGATGGTCAGGCCGGCCGGCGTCGGCATCAGCGCAATCGCCAAGGCCGCGACCAGCGCGAAGACGATAGCGACGGGAAAGGGTTTGCCAGGTGTAGCGGAAACAGGCGATGAGGTAGTGCCCATCTTGGCCTCCGGTTTTCTATTTGACTGACGGCTGCATCTGGCAGCGATTTTTCTGACTGTCTTGCCAAGACGCCCAGACAGTTTATGCTCAAACATGATGCTGATGTTGTACGCTGCAATTGTTTACAAACTTGCTCTATCCATAATGTTAAGGTCGGTAGTCGTTGGTGCCTCGACTTTTTCCCGGTAGTGGCCGGTAGGGATGCTTCCTAGCAATTGGCCATTCGGGAGGGTTGGGACAGTTCGTTTTTGCGTAAGCAGATGAGCGGAGGTCAGTGATGCAAATCAATCAATTTTTCCGTGCGCTGGGGGTGGCATTCCTTCTGTTGGCGACCCCGGCACTTCAGGCAGCGCCCGACAAGGAAGCGCAGCGGGCCGAAGTCAGAAAGTCCACCAAGGCCGTATTGACGCAGCTCTATCGGGCTCAGCCAGCGGCCAGAAAAGCCATCGAGTCGGCGGCGGGTTATGCCGTATTCAGCAATTTCGGCATGAAGATATTTTTCGCCGGCGGCGGAAGCGGCAAAGGTATTGCCTTCGACCGGGCAAGCAACAAGGAAACCTTCATGGACATGCTGGAGGTCCAGGCCGGGCTGGGGATCGGCGTCAAGAAGTTCGGCCTGGTTTTTGTCTTCGAGAATGCCCGGGCCTTGCGCTCCTTCATCGATTCCGGCTGGGAGGCAGGTGCGCAGACCAGCGTTGCCGCCACCGATGGCAAGCAAGGCATGGCCTTGCAGGGTGCGATTTCAGTCAGCCCCGGGGTCTGGCTCTATCAGGTGACCGACAAGGGCCTGGCGGTGGAGGCGACGATCAAAGGCACCAAGTATTACAAAAATGACGATTTGAACTGACGGGAATGCTGGATGGCTCGGTCCCGGCTGAGTTATATTGCATTCTGCATATGTGCCATTTTTTGCTTCGATCAAATAATTTTTTCCCTTACAGAAAGATGATCATGAACAAAATTTCCACCTTGTTCGCTGCGGCCATGCTCTCGATGCCGCTGCTGGTTGCTGCACAAAGTGCTCCGCAAGCCGCCGTCATCGCGGCGACAGCGCCTGGGCAGGCTTCAGTGGGCGAGGCCGTGCAATTGCAAGGCAAGATCAAGTCGATCGACAAGAAGAGTCGTAGCGTCGTTGTGGTTGGCGCCCAGGGCAATGAAATCTTCATGGCACTGGGGGAGGGCGCGCGCAACTTCGACCAGATTCGCGTTGGCGACCTGGTTACCCTGAGTTACGTCCAGGCGCTGGCGCTCAAACTGCGCAAGGTCGAGAACAACGGCATTCGCGAGCGCGTCGAGTCGACGCAGGCCGTGCGGGCCAAAGAGGGCGACAAGCCGGCGGGGGCCGTCGAGCATTCCGTTCGCGTCATCGCCAATGTGGTGGCGGTGAACCCGAAGGCTGGCACGGTGACCCTGCGCGGTCCGAAGCGTACCGTCGAGCTGGCGGTCAATGATCCGGCCCAGTTCAAGGAAATCAAGGTTGGCAATCAGGTCGAGGCAGAATACGTCGAGGCCGTTGCGCTGGAAGTGACCGCGGCTCCGCGCAAGTAAGCCTGATCGAAACAGGGGGTGGAGGCCTGGCCTCCCCCCGCCCAGCCAAGGATTTGGTTTGTCTATGTCGTCAGTCTTTCGTCCCCTGCTCAAGCCACTGGCTCTCTGTGCCGTTCTCGGCCTGGCCGGCTGCGCCGTCGTCTGGCCGGTCTACGAGACCCCCAGCCTCGATGTGCCACCGCCTGCACTCAAACCCCTGAGTGTCGACCGCCAATGGTGGAAAGCCTTTGCCGACCCGGTCCTTGACCAGTTGGTCGACCAGGCGCTCGTCAACAATCTCGATCTCGCCAAGGCTGCGGCCAATATCGAAGAAGCGCGGGCCAACGCCGGCGCTGCCCGTGCCCTGCTCTCGCCTCGTGTCGACGGTGTCGCCAAGGCCGGTATCAGCCAGCGCCAGCTCAACCTGACGATGACCGAAGATGAGTTGAACAAGACCAATGCCATGAGTGCTGCCGGTGTTGCCGTCAATTGGGAAATCGACCTCTGGGGGCGGATTCGCCAGACCAACGACGCCGCCCTGGCCCGCCTCGCCGCCTCCGAGCACACCCGCAACGCCACTGCCTTGTCGGTTTCCTCGGCCGTCGTCGATACCTACCTGCAGTTGCGTACCCTCGACGCCAAGCTGGTCATGACCCGCGACGCGGCCAAAGACCTCAAATACGCATCCAATCTTGAATATCGCCGCTGGAAGGGCGAAGCGGGGACCGAACTCGCCTACCGGCAAAGCCTGGCCGAATGGTCGGCCACCGAAGCACGTATTCCGAACATCGAAGCCGCCATCGCCAAGACCGAACTCGCCCTGCAATTGCTGGTCGGCAGCAGCCCGCGCCAGATGGCTGGCCGCCTGGCCCGCGGCGCCCAGCCCCGCTTGCCCGACACGCCGCGCGAATTCGATTCTGCCCTGCTGCTGCGGCGGCCTGACGTTGCCTCCGCCGAACAGATGCTGGTCGCCGCCCATGCCGACTTGAATGCGACGCGGGCCGAACGTTACCCGCGTCTCAACCTCGCCCTGCTCGCCGGCCTGATCGCCAGCACCACCGGCGCCATCACCGGCTTCCCTTTCTTCTGGGATGCCAGCGCCACCTTGAGCGGCCCGATCTACGACGCCGGCCTCGTCCAGTCGAAGAGCGAAGGTGCCGAAGCCCGTCGTGAGAAAGCCGTCGCCCACTACCGTTACACCGTCTCGCTCGCTTTTCGCGATACCTACGAGGCAATGCTGTTGCGCGAAACCAGCGATAGTCAGGTCGCCACCTCGGAAGCCGAAGTGGCGACCCGCAAGAAATCGCTGGCCCTGACCCAGAAAAGTTACGACGTCGGGCGCTCCAGCAAGTTCGAAGTCCTCGCTGAATCGATCAAAGTGCTCAATGCCGAGCTTTCGCTGGCCGATGCACGACAAAATCAACTGTTAGCCCGCAGCCAATACTACAAGGCACTGGGGGGAGGTTTCTGATGATGTTCCATGTTTATAGCGAGCCGAAGCCTGAAGGCTATTTCGTCAACGAACCCTTCGGTATCTACCGCACCATTCTGGATGCCGACTGGCTGCTCTACATCCTGTTGCCGCTGCTGCTGGCCATCGTCGTCGGTGTGCTGATGCTTGCCTGGCGGGTACACGAGATCCCGGCGCACAAGGCCGACCACAAGAAAATGCGCCAGGCCGAACTGGTCAGCGCGCTGACCCTGCTAGGTTTGCTCGAACACTGGGTGTGGGCGGTGGCTCTCTTCCTCGCCTACGTCGACTGGCATGCCCTTGAGGATTTTCTGGTCAATATCCTGCGCAAATCGCGTACTCCCGAACCAGCCCCCGTCCCGAACCCCGAGCCGATAGCGACGCCGGTGCCGGCCGTCCAGCCTGCCGAGGAGAACCAGGCATGAAGCTCACCCTCGTCCCCTACCTGCTGATCTGCTGGCTGCTCGTCAAGTTCGGCATCGTCAAGAAGACCCCCGGCAATTTCGTCGCCATGGGTCTGGGCGCGGTTTTCGTGCTCTTCATGCTGCTCACCTTCACGCGCTACTATGCCTTTCTCGACCTGACCGCGACGACCACGGTCAAGGCGCCGCACATTGTGCTCAACAGTCCGGCCGGCGGCGAAATCGACAAAATTTACGTGATCCACAACCAGAAGCTCAAGGCCGGCGATCCGGTGTACAGCTTCAAGACCGACCGCTACGAAATTCAGATGGCGGCCAAGAAGGCCGAGAAGGCCCGCCTGCAGACCCAACTGGTCAAGCTCGAGAACGACCTCAAGCGTCTCGGCAAACTGCGTGGCGAAGTCATTCCGCAAGCCGAATATGATGCCAAGGTAGCCGAGGTCGGCACCCAGCGCGATCTGGTGATCAAGGCCGAACAGGATATGGCCGACCTGCAGTGGAAGATCGACAAGGCCCTGGTCGTTGCTCCGGTCGACGGCCAGGTGGCCGTACAGTACTCCTCGGCAGGGCAGTATTTCGATGAGATGCGGCCGGCGGCCATCCACATGTTCACGACCAAGAAATTCATCGAACTGCGCATGCCGGATCAGGTTTACGAGTACATCAAGCCGCATGCGTTCGCGGAGTTCTTTGTCGATGCCTACCCGGGCAAGATATTCCGGGCGCGGGTGCATAGCATCACGGAATCGACCGGCGAGGCGCAGGGTTCGCTGTTCGGCACGCCGCAAAGCGTCACTCAGCATGTGATGAAGAATCAAAACGAAATCGGGCGGACGCTGATTCTCGAATTCGAGGAGCCGGAAGGCGTGCATATCCCGATCGGGGCGACCGGCAAGGCCTGGGTCGCCGCCGAGAAACCGATTCATCTGCTCGGCTTCCTTGATCTGGTGATCGGCTCACTGCTGCGTTTCGCGGCGGCCGAAGCTTATCTGAAGGCAATGTAGGCAGCCGCCGGTGCGCTAGGGATTCGACGCATTGAACAGCGGTCTTTTCAGGATTGGCCGGAGGCCTGTTGCTGCTCGGTGTTTTTTGCCAGGTCGCCCAGGCCCAGAGCAACCTGAGGTTGCGCGACGTCAATGTGCGCCAGCAGGCGAACGATGTCCTGACCCTGATGAGCTTTACCGTCGTGCCGGACGTGACGACCTGCACCCTGTCGATCAATGCGGCGAGCGGTGGCAATCCGGCACTGACGGCATCGGTCTTGCACCGGATTCCGCTGCCTGCGTCCTGATTGTCTCGCGGATTCGTCTGGTTGCCCGGCGGATCTATGGCCAAACCGCGCCGGGCTCTTCGCTGGGCCTGGCCGTCAGTTTTTGATACATCTTTCTCGATTGACTGGAGCATCGTGAAACAAGCAACCCGGGTTCGCCGACAGTTCTACTCCGCGCTGCTGGCCGCCTTGCGTATCGTCTGGCCGGTCTTTTCCCTCCTCCTCGGCTTGATGCTCTGCCTTGGGCTGGGCGTGGCCTATCTGGAGGCCTGGAGCCTGGGCGACGGGATCTATTTTGCCTTTGTCACCGGGTTGACCGTAGGTTATGGCGATCTGGTGCCTCACCAGCCGCTGGCGCGCCTGATGGCCATTTGCATCGGTTTTACCGGCGTCCTGTTCACCGCCCTGTTCGCGGCGGTCAGCGTGCGTGCACTGCAAGAGGCCGTGCAGCAAACACCGCGGCCGTAACGCCCAATCCTACCGGAGCACCTACCGTGATACCCGAAACCAGATCTGCCCAAACGCCTGCGCCTGGAATTCGCCTCGATCTGGTTGCCGGGCTGACGGCGGCTGCCGTGGTTCTGCCCAAGGCGATGGCCTATGCCACCGTGGCCGGCCTGCCGGTCGCCGTCGGCTTGTACACGGCCTTCCTGCCGATGCTGATCTATGCCTTGCTCGGCACCTCACGCGTCCTCAGTTTCAGTTCGACGACCACGCTGGCCATCCTGGCCGGTACGCAACTCGGCCTGGTCGTGCCGGATGGCGATCCGGCCCGCTTGCTCGTCGCGGTCGCCACCTTGAGCGGGCTGACCGGCGCGATCCTGATGCTCGCTGCGGCGCTGCGTCTAGGCTTTGTCGCCAGCTTCATTTCCAGCCCGGTGCTGACCGGCTTCAAGGCCGGGATCGGCCTGGTCATCGTCCTCGATCAGGTGCCCAAGCTGCTCGGCGTGCACATCACCAAACAGGGCTTTTTCCATGACCTGCTCAGTCTGGCCCAGCATCTCCCTGATACCTCGCTGCTGACCCTGGCCGTTGCCGCGGGCACCCTGCTCGTGCTGCTCGGCATGGAGCGCCTGTGGCCGCATTCGCCGGCGCCGCTGGTTGCCGTCGGCGGTGGCATTGCCGCTTCCTGGTTCTTTGGTCTGGAGGGGCAAGGCGTTGCCGTCGTCGGCCTGATTCCGCAAGGCCTGCCATCGCTGACCCTGCCCGATCTGGCGCTTGTCGAGCAACTGTTGCCGGGGGCGGTCGGTATCGCCCTGATGAGCTTTACCGAGTCGATTGCCGCCGGGCGTGCCTTTGCCGACAGTTCCGAACCGCCGATCAAGGCCAATCGCGAACTGCTGGCCAGCGGTGCCGCCAATCTGGGCGGCGCGCTGTTCGGTGCCATGCCGTCCGGGGGCGGTACCTCGCAGACGGCAGTGGTGCGGGCGGCCGGCGGTCGGTCGCAAAAGGCCGGCCTGGTCACCGCCGGCGCAGCTGCCGCAACCATGCTCTTCCTGGCGCCGCTGCTCGGCCTGCTGCCCTACGCGACGCTGGCGGCGGTGGTCATCGTCTATTCGGTGGGGCTGATCCAGCCGGGCGAATTCCGGGCTATCCGCCAGGTCCGGACGATGGAGTTTCGCTGGGCGGTCGCCGCCTTTTTCGGCGTCCTGATCTTCGGCACGCTGCAGGGCATCGTCGTCGCCATCATCATTTCGCTGATCGCGCTCGCCAGCCAGTCGGCCAATCCCCGGGTCTATGTCATCGGGCGCAAGCGCGGGGCCGATGTGCTGCGCCCGGTGTCAGCCGAGCATCCCGATGATGAAACCTTCCCCGGCCTGCTGATCCTGCGTCCGGAAGGGCGCCTGTTCTTCGTCAATGCGCCATTGGTCGCCGAGCAGATGCGGGCCCTGGTCGACCAGCACCAGCCCCGGGTCGTCGTGCTCGATTTGAGCCGGGTGCCGGATATCGAGTATTCCGCGCTGCAGATGCTGATCGAAGGCGATCGGCTGATTGCCGAGCGCAATATTACCTTGTGGCTGGCCGGCTTGAATCCGCGGGTGCTCGAAGTGGTCCGCCATGCCGGTCTGGCCGAGCGCCTCGGGCGCGAGCGCATGCTGTTCAATGCCCGCGCCGCCATCGAGCGCTACCAGGCGATGCCTGCCGCCTGAGGTCGGCTCAGTTTTCCCCGGCCTCGTAGGACGACAGCGTCACCCCGGCGTGCGCCAGCACTTCGCGCAAGGCCTTGATATCGGTCTTGCTGCAGGTACTGCTGTTGTGCGGGTGGTGCAGGAAGGCTTCGACCTTGTTCAGCGTGATCTTGAAGCGGGCGCCGTGCGAGGGCTCGATTTCGGCGCCGAGATGGTTGAGCAGCGATTCGACTTCGCGCCAGTGGATGTTGGCCGAGGGCGGGTCCTGGAAGATGCTGCGCATCAGGTTGGCGTGCTTGTGACTCATGATGAATCTCCGGACGGTTTGCGCCCGTTCATTCTATGCCTGTGGCACGCCGCCGTCAGGCGAAAACGATCTTCAGCAGGGCCAGGGCAAGCAATGTGTAGCCGGCTGCCACCAGGTCGTCGGCCATCACGCCGAAGCCGTTCTTGACGTGCTGGTCGAAATAGCGGGCCGGTTGCGGCTTGGTGATGTCGAAATAGCGGAACAGCGCGAAGGCGGCCAGTTGCCAGAAGAAGGTGGCCGGGGTCAGCAGCAGGATCAGCCAGAAGGGGACGATTTCATCCCAGACGATGCTGCCGTGGTCCGGGTCGCCGATGGCGCGGCCGGTGACGTCGATGAGCCAGATGCCGAGCAGGTAGGCGGCGGTGAACGCTGCCAAAAGGGCAAAATCCGAGAAGTAGGGACGGAAGAGCAGGAAGCTGCCCCACGCGAACAGCGTGCCGAAGGTGCCGGGCGCCTTCGGAGCAAGGCCGCTGCCGCAGCCGAGGGCCAGGAAGTGGGCCGGGCTGGCGAGCAGGAATTTCAGGCTCGGCGCGCCGCGCGATGGTTCAGCCAAAGTGGTCGAAGCCCTTGTGTTCGAATTCGACCGGCTTGCCGTCGGGGTCGAAGACGGTGACCGCGCCGGCCGGGCCGGCGGTCATTTCGCCGATGCACCACAGCGGCAGTTCCAGGTCGGCGGCGATGCGGCCGATGGCGAGGCTTTGCGGGCCGGGGGCGGTGAAGCAGAGTTCGTAGTCGTCGCCGCCGGCGAGTTGGCATTCGAGGGCCAGCTTGCGCAGCACGGCGTCGTAGCTGTCGCCCTTGGGCAGGTGCGGCAACTGGACGAGCTTGACGGCGGCAGCGCAGCCCGAGCGTTCGGCAATGTGGCCGAGGTCGGCGAGCAGGCCGTCGGAGACGTCGATCGCCGCACTGGCGATGCCGTTCAGCGCGAGGCCGAGGGCGATGCGCGGCCGTGGCTTTTCGAGGGCGCCGACGCACAGGCGCGGCCACGGTTCGGGCAGCTTGATCTTGCCCTGCAGGTGGGCGAGGCCGAGGCTGGCCAGGCCGGGGCGGCCGGAGACCCAGATCTGGTCGCCCGGCTTGGCGCCGTCACGGCGCAGCGCCTGGCCGGGCTCGACTTCGCCGATGGCGGTGATGCACAGGTTGAGCGGGCCGCGCGTGGTGTCGCCGCCGACGACATCGACGCCGTATTCGGCGGCGCAGGCAAAGAAGCCTTCGGCGAATTTGGCTATCCACGCCTCGTCGACCGCCGGCATGGCGCCGGCCAGCGTTACCCAGCGCGGCTGGGCGCCCATCGCGGCGAGGTCGGACAGGTTGACGGCGAGTGCCTTCCAGCCGAGGTTCTTCGGATCAGTGTCGGGCAGGAAATGGGTGCCGGCGACCAGCATGTCGGTGGTGACGGCGAGCTGCTTGCCGGGCGAGGGCTGCAGCAGGGCGCAGTCATCGCCGGGGCCAAGCACGGCCGATGGCGTGGGCCGGGCGAAATACTTGTCGATCAGCGCAAACTCACCGGCCATCGCTTCAGCGGGCCTTCTTCTTGGCGGCGACTTCGTCCGGGCGAACGCCGGCGGCGACCTTGTCGAGCACGCCATTGACGTACTTGTGGCCGTCGGTGCCGCCGAAGGCCTTGGCCAGCTCGATGGCCTCGTTGATGATGACGCGGTACGGCGTTTCGGGATGATGGTTCATCTCAAAGCAGCCCATCATCAGCACGCAGGCTTCGATCGGCGACAGTTCGCTGAACGGCCGGTCGAGGTGGGCGGTGATCTGCGAAACCAGCGCTTCGCGCTGGGCGATGACGCCGCGCAGCGTGCCGACG
>Ga0316604_10001172_pt1 | contig 24563 bp, 16 predicted proteins | sample OWC_soil_day20_C_FD_207650 | JGI IMG/M metagenome (GOLD analysis project Ga0316604, IMG submission 207650) | Wetland soil microbial communities from Old Woman Creek delta, Ohio, United States - OWC_soil_day20_CT | ecosystem: Environmental > Terrestrial > Soil > Wetlands | place: USA: Ohio...
CTATATTTAGGGACTAAGTGGTAAACTTTTTCATTGTCAAAATTACACAGGTGGTAAACTTTTTCAATATCACTACTGGTAAACTAATTCAGTATCAAGTGGTAAAGAAATTCATTGACATTCACAGTTATTCAACAAAGCGAGAACATGTGGAGAAACTATATCAAACAATACTTGATAGTACATATCATGTTGCATTTGAGCCAGAAAAATATAAACATGTTGCGATAACCTTTCATTCTTCAAAAGGTTTAGAATTTGATCAAGTAGTTATATTTGCGGAAGACTACCGTTTGTCCGATATGTCAAGCATCTGTAATCATTATGTTGCTGTAACAAGAGCAAAACATAAGCTAATAATTGTTTGTATAAATAACTTTAACACTGGTATTTTTCTTAAGAAGAACGCTGAAATACTTTCCGAGAGCAATTTGTGTTTAACTGATGTGGCTTTGCTGCCTGATTAATGGTATAGATGGCATTTGTTGGATTTATAAATTTGCGGACCTTTTTGCGGACCGATTCGCATTAATACAACATGGATTTTGTGGATAGGAAAGAAAAATAAACTATGGAGTTTTTAGATTATATATAGCTTAAATTATGAATATTTCGGTGCGGCGGAGCCGCAAGGTTAATCTTTTTGAGCCACGATGTTAATGAAATAGAGCCACTGTGTTAAGAGGGGAGAGCCAACCGGCAAAACCGTGATGGCTCTCAAACTTCTCTGTATTGGTATCTACTTTTGAATGCCCTTTCTCTTGCGCATCGAATCATCGCCGTCGATGACGATTTCATAGGAGTCATCGACGATACGATCAAGAATCGTATCCGCAATAGTGCTTTCACTGATTTTAGTGTGCCAGCCTGCGGGGGCGAATTGCGAGATGAAGATAGTTGAGGCATTTTTATGCCTAGCCTCAATGATTTCTAGCAAGTCTCTTGACTCGTTCATCGTTAGAGGAACCAAGAGCCATTCATCAAAGATCAGCAAGCTAACCTTTTTGTAATGGGATACGACCTTTTTATAGGTTCCATCCCCTCTCGCAATTGCTAAATCAGTCAGCAGTTCCGGCAGGCGGATGTACTTGGTAGTAAAGAAATTCCGGCAGGCGGAAACGCCAAGTGCACAGCTTATGTACGTCTTGTCAGTACATCGCAGGGACAGTTCTATTGATGCAATGGTGCGTTTCTTTAACGCGTGAAAAATAAAATTGGGTGGATTTATCCTCTTACACGGATTTTTTCCACCATGAAAAACGCCTAAGGCAGCCGGAACTTTGTCGGTTAAAATGCTTTAGGCGTTTTTATTATAGAAGATTTATGGATTTAAATTCAATTACTGTCTTGTGGGGTCATTGGAAAATACAAGGGGGGCAGGTTCCTTGTTTCAAGGTAGATTTAATACTTTTGAAACAACGTGTCTGTCCTCGAATTTTCTTTGTATTTTTATCCTACTTTGGATATACTCTCCAAAAGCTTTTTGAAATTGTCTAACTATACATGTTGCGATTTTTGTTATTTAGCAATTGTTTTAACGTGCTAGTCATTTCAATCAATAATGTCATTCTAAAGTTTCAAAAAACTTTGTAATTAGTTCCCGTTGCTGCGAAGTCAGGTTTTTACTTGCGGCAAGCAATCTTTTTAATTCTGGTTCTAATTCTGGAGCATCTTCACGGAAGAAACCGGCAAGAGAAATATCAAGACATGTACAGATTGAATCTAAAGTTTCTAATGAACATTTTTTGTTGCCATTTTCTATTCCTGATATAAAACTTTGTGCAACTCCTATTTGGTCAGCAAGCATGGATGCTGTAATGTTTTTAGATTTTCGGATTTCCTTGATCCTACTCCCGATATTTATCATATATGTATTCCTCCGCAAAATTAAGATTGATCTAACAAGTAAAAAAGAATAAATTTATCACCTATAGGATATAAAATACCTTGACGTAATAACCTAAAAGTGATATCTTTTAAAGGAAATCATAACTTGGAGGTGATGAAATGAATAGACAATTTATATATTTACAGTCAAATATGGAACTATTCAAGAGCTATCAACAGCACCGCACGTAAAGTGGGTAAGAGAATTCGTTGAAAATTTGGTGTGAATTTGGACAAGCAGCATTTATCGCGGCAAGGCAACATGCTGCTTAGTTTAGTACGCCCTGATGACATTTTAATAACTTTATACTGTATCTGCCAAAAAACGTAAACTCCGTCCAAGGGCAAAGTCTGCCTAAAAATGTGTCCCAAAGACACTTGTTTCCTATCGTCACAGTAAGACGACTACTAACGGAGACAAATCGAACGGAAAACATCCACATGCGCTTGTCTCCATTATAGCGCAGCAAGCGCCTGGCTTCAATGCGGGTGATGCAGAAAATGGAGAAAGGAGCGAGAGAAAGTTCAGCCATTACGAAACAGGAAAGAGGTGTAGATCAATGAATCGGGTTCTGTTAAAAGCGGCGGTACTATCCATCTCCGTATTACTCTTGGCAGCTACAGCAGTTTCTCCGGCGATCGCCAATATCAGTGCGGCCTTTAAGGAGGTAAGCACCCAGACCATTATGCTGCTGGTGGCCTTGCCGTCGATGACAATGGTACTGGCTTCCCTGGTATTTAGTAAACTGAGCGAGTTTATGGGTAGACGAGCGCTCGTTCATGTAGCCATGCTGCTTTTTTTGGTTGGCGGCATACCGCCGTACTTTATGAATGACATGACCATGATCCTGGTGATGAGAGCTATTTTAGGCTTAAGTTTAGGCTTAATATTTCCGCTATCGCTGGTACTTATTTCCGACTTTTTTGAGGGCGGCGAGCGGGCTACGATCATGGGCTTGCAGAGTGTTTGCGTAAACGTTGGCGGGATCCTATTCTCCCTGCTGGGAGGTCTGCTGTGTGTAGCCGACTGGCATAATACCTTCCTGGCCTACGCAATTGGTTTCTTGGTACTCCTCTTTGTATATTTCTATCTCCCCGAACCGCCAAAAACTCAGGTGACGGTTAGCCAGGGGGAGGCAGCAACCAAAACTCCGTTGCCCGGTAAGGTGTATTTTATCGAAAGTATCGTGTTCCTGTATAATCTCTTGATCTTCGTTTTCTTCACCAACGTAGCCATTCAGGTCGTCGGTGAGAATATGGGCAATGCGGCGAGTGCCGGTTTTGCGTTAACTCTGTTTACTGGTGGTGGTCTGGTAGGTGGTTTGCTGTTTGGCAAAGCCATGCAGCGGTTAAAGAACTATACCATTGCCGTTGGCTGGTTACTGACCGGGGCGGGGATGGCACTGGTTTCCGGCACGCAGGATTTCAATCTATTGTTAACCGGCTGTTTTATCGGCGGCATCGGCTTTTCCACCACCTGTCCGGCCTTCTTTGTTACGCTTTCTGTGTTGTCACCGCCAGCCCGGGTGGCTTTCAGTATCGCCTTAGCCTCTGCGCTCAGCGGCATCGGTCAGTTTGTCGCCCCCTTTGTGTTGGAAGCCGTAGCAGGACAATTTGGGCAGGGACCGGGACGGTTTCCGCTCCTGGTCAGTGCGGTATCCTTTGTAGCGGTGGGTTTGCTATTGCTGCTGCAAAATTACCTGCAAACACCCAGGCCAGTTAAGCTGAATAGCTGATCCATAAACAAAAAATAAATGGGAGGGTATACCTGTATGAAAACAAATCAGGAGTTACTTAAGGAGCGTACCGAGCGGCTAAAGAAAGCCATCCTTTTGGAGAAAACAGACCGGACCCCCGTCATTCTTACCGCTGACGCATTTTGCGCCAGACATGTCGGTATGAAACTATCCGAGTTTTGTTTAAACATGAAAGCATCCCATGAAGCCATGTTGTCTTCCTTTAAAGCCCTGGGGGATGTAGATGGAACAGGCGGTACCTTTGCCGCCGCAGCAATGTTCCCGCTGATGTTTTATACGAAGATTAAACTACCGGGCCGCGATCTCCCGGATGATACCCCCTGGCAGCTGGATGAGCAGGAAATTATGACAGTCGAGGATTATGACACGATCTTGAACAAAGGCTGGCAAGCCTTTAGTGACGACTTTTTAAAGAATCGTCTGGGTGTGGATGTGGATGCCCTCTATGCCCAACTGGCCGATGTTCCGTTATTCATGAAAAACTTTGAAGAGGCCGGGTATCTAGTGTATACGCCCAGTGCCTCCATAACAGTAAATGAACACCTGAGCGGTGCCCGGTCCATGCCCAAATTCTTGCGGGATATCTACAAAATGCCGGACAAAGTGGAAGCCGTGCTGGATATTATCCTGGCAGAGACCCTTGTCGGGTTCCGGGAACAAATCCGTGCAGTAAAGCCTTTAGTCGTATTTATTTCCCCGGCCCGGGGGGCCAGTGAATTCTACTCCCCGAAAATCTGGGAGCGGTTTGTCTGGAAATATCTCAAGGCCGCCGCTGAAGTGATCATTGAAGAAGGGGCGGTCGTTGACCTGCATATCGACGGCAACTGGGAACGGGATTTAGCCTACTTCAAGCAATTACCCAAGCATAAATGCATCTTTGAATCCGATGGCGCCACAAATATTTACAAAATTAAAGAAGTCTTAGGCGATCACATGTGTATTAAAGGCGATGTGCCGGCAGCCCTGTTAGCCCTGGGTACATCGGATGAGGTCTATAACTACTGCACGAAACTGATTAACGATATGGGACCAGGCTTCATCCTGGCCTCCGGCTGCACCATCCCACCCAATGCATCCGTCGAGAATGTGAAAGCCATGATTGCCGCTGCTACCGGTAAATAAGCATAGTCGTCCCGGATCAACTTAGAGAGATAGAGAGATAGAGAAAAATAAGTTGTTAAGGTGGGAGAAGGATGAGAAAATGCGTAGTCATCGCTGCCGTGCTGGCGGTATTAGTGAATATCGCCGGTACCGTAGCAGCGGCCGGACCAACGAATCCCTTTGGCGACGTCCCGGCTAATCACTGGTCCTATGCTGCGGTCAACAAACTAAAACAAGACGGGATCATTGACGGCGATGGACAAGGTTCCTTCGGGGGTGACAGAACCGTTACCCGCTATGAAATGGCGCAAAGGATCGCCCGGGCCATTTGGAATACGGAAAAAGCCAATGCAGAGGACAAGGTGTTAATCGATACGCTCGCGGCAGAGTTTACCAGTGAACTTACCAGTTTAGGGGTACGTGTCGCACCCCAGGAAAAGAAAAGTGACAAGATAACGATCTTCGGCTTCCTGCATCTGTCTGACCAGGTATGGAATAACAGCGGCTCTTTTGCCGGTCATACCGCAGCTACCGGCGATACCCCGCACCCTAACGATGGTCACTATCCGGCCGTTGGTATGGATCTCTATGTCAATTACAAAATTAACGACAAATGGCAAGTGAAAATCGAGAATGAAGCCGTGAGAGATTTCCGAACAGGCGGCTTCTGGTCCCGGATTCCTAACGGCGACGGCACGTATACGACGATTGACGGCACCGTTAGCGGTTCGCAGCGCTATGATCAAATGTATGCGGAGGGGCTTGTCGGCGCTGCTACAGTAAAAGCCGGCCGGTTTGATTACGGAGCCGCCTACGGATTAATGGTCACTCCCGGTCGCAAAGGGATCAATGGGGTTCAGTTGGCGGTTGGCGACCGGAACCGGACCACTTTGACCTACGGCTATTTCCGACAAGGCTGGACGGGTAACGCGACTAATCCCTATCTTATTTCTAACAAAGCAGACAACCGGTATGCCGCCATTGAATGGGACGCCCCGCTTGCCAAAGATTTCAATGTAAAAGCCGCCTATCATAACCTAGCCACTGACGGCTCCGATACAAGCATTGTGTCCGATACGATTAACCTGTGGGAAGTCGGTGTTGATACGATGATCGGCAAAAAACTGAACCTATTTGCCACTTATGGCAAATCCGATGCTTCAAGTCAGAACAAGGCCTACATGGCCGGGATTACCTATGGACGAGCTGATCTGAATGTTCCCGGTTCCTATTTCGTAACGGCCCGCTATCTGAACGCCGAGGCCAAAGCTTCCATTGCCCCGGATAACTACTGGGTGTCAAAATATGATTGGGGTCTGAAAGGGCCTGAGTTAACAGGGCAGTTCATCATTGATAAAAACATGGATATCTTTTTGTGGGCTGCCTCCCTGAAGCCTACTGACGGTATTCATACCGGCAAGCTGAACACTGTCAAACTGGGGGTTGACTTCTACTTCTAAATTTTTGGCAGTCAAGGGATACAGGTTATAAAAGAGTGGGCGTGTCGTTTTGCGACACGCCCGTTCACGTTATTTGTTAGATGTGCTGGGCTCTGCAGTTAATACTATTTTATCTGCAGCAGTGCTCAGATGTACCAGGCTGCCTTCAGGTACCTCACCGCGGATGATCATTTTGCTTAGTTCGGTTTCTACCAGACGGCTGATGAGCCTCTTTAGGGGACGGGCGCCAAATTGGGGATCATAACCGGTTTGAGCGAGTAGGGCAAGGGCCGCGTCATCCCATTTTAGGGTAATAGTTAGCTGCTTTTGCAGTCGTGTATTCAAATTTTCCAGCATAATTGCTGCAATATCAGCCACTTGTTTGGTAGTGAGTGCATTAAATACAATAATATCATCAATCCGGTTCAAAAATTCAGGCCGAAAATGTTGTTTTAAAAGCTCTAGCACCCGTTTTTCCGCAGTCGTAAAGTCGCTGTTCAAAATTTCGTGTGAGCCCAGGTTGGAGGTCATAATAATGATGGCGTTCTTGAAGTCAACGGTACGTCCTTTGCTGTCAGTCAGTCGCCCATCGTCAAGAATTTGCAGCAATATATTAAACACATCATTATGGGCTTTTTCCACTTCGTCCAGCAGAATAACGCTGTACGGGCGGCGGCGTACGGCTTCGGTTAATTGACCACCTTCATCATAACCAACATAACCGGGAGGTGCGCCAATGAGGCGGGCCACGGCGTGTTTTTCCATATATTCGCTCATATCCAGGCGGATCATGCTGCGCTCGTCATCAAAAAGTATCTCGGCCAGAGTTTTGGCCAGCTCAGTTTTACCTACACCGGTCGGTCCTAGAAAGATAAAGGAACCGATCGGCCGGTTGGGGTCCTTTATGCCAGCACGGGCCCGAATGATAGCTTCGCTGATGGCTGTCACGGCTGTATCTTGGCCGATTACCCGTTGATGCAGGTAGGATTCCAGGTTGACTAACTTTTCCCGCTCACCTGTCAGGAGCTTGGTGACCGGCACGCCTGTCCAGCGACTGACTACTTTGGCAATGTCGTCTTCGTCCACTTCTTCCTTGAGCATGGTTTTGTGAGAACGGTTGTGGGTGAGTTGCTCTTCTTGCGTTTTAAGCTTTTTCTCCAATTCTGGCAAACGTCCATATTTAAGCTCAGCCAGACGGTTTAAGTCATAAGCTCGTTCGGCGGCTTCCATTTGGGTACGGACGGTTTCAATTTCTTCCTTGACTTTTCGTTGCTCAACAATGCCCTGCTTTTCCAGTTGCCATTGCGCTTTTAGGGCGTCTGCCTGTTCTTTAAGTCCCGCTAATTCGTGGTGAATGCGTTCTAGTTTGTCTTTAGAAGACGGATCACTCTCTTTTTTGAGGGCCTGTTCTTCAATTTCTAACTGCATGACCCGACGCAGAAGTTCGTCTAGCTCGCTGGGCATGGAGTCAATTTCAGTGCGCAGTTTGGCGGCGGCCTCATCCATCAGATCAATGGCTTTGTCCGGTAAGAACCGGTCGGCAATGTAGCGGTCAGACAGCACGGCTGCGGCTACTAAGGCAGCATCTTTAATCCTTACGCCATGGTGTACTTCATAACGTTCCCGTAAGCCCCTGAGAATGGAAATGGTGTCTTCCGTGCTGGGTTGGTCCACCAGTACGGGTTGGAAACGGCGTTCTAAAGCGGTGTCTTTTTCAATATGTTTGCGGTATTCGTTTAATGTGGTGGCGCCAATGCATTTGAGTTCTCCTCTGGCCAGCATCGGCTTTAGAATATTGCCAGCATCCATGGCGCCCTCGGCCGCACCGGCGCCGACAACGGTATGCAACTCATCAATAAATAGAATAATCCGGCCTTCTGCTTTGGTAATTTCGGCTAATACTGTTTTGAGGCGCTCCTCAAATTCACCGCGGAATTTGGCACCGGCTACCAGGGCTCCGAGGTCCAGGGAATATACAATCTTATTTTTCAGGGTCTCAGGCACATCACCGGCAACAATACGCCGGGCTAATCCCTCAACAATGGCGGTTTTACCAACACCAGGTTCACCAATAAGCACAGGGTTGTTTTTCGTGCGGCGAGATAGAATCTCAATAGTCCGGCGGATTTCTTCATCCCGGCCGATTACCGGATCAAGCTTGCCTTGTGTGGCCAGTTCTGTCAAATCACGACCATACTTGTTGAGTGCCTGAAGGTTTTCGTCAGGATTATCATTTGTAATAGGTTGACCGCGTCTAAACTGGTTCACCACTTCTTGAATCCGGCTTCGGGTCAGTCCGAAATCACGGCACACGGCTACTAAATCATTGTCACCGTCTTCGGCAATAGCTATCAACAAATGTTCGACACTAACATACTCATCTTTCATGGTTTTGGCATGTTTCTCAGCTACGGCCAAGACCCGCATCATGGCCGTATTCATACGTAAACCGCTTTCCTGGCCACGCACTGAGGGCAGCGTGTTCAAAAGTTGTTCTAATTTAGTAGTTAGTAAGCGTACATCGATAGTTAGTTGGCTTAACAGATAGGCCATAATGCCCTCGGCATCTTTAACAAGGGCGAGAGCAAGATGTTTGGCCGTTAGTTCTTGATGATAGTTCAGAGCGGCAAGCTGTTGTGCTTCCTGCAAAGCGGCGGCTGCTTTTTGGGTATATTTTTCGCTGTTCATGATTGTTACCTCCTAAAAAATATGTCATACTTCAAGCGAGCTATTCACAGGTAATATTTACAATTCAATACTACCAGAAAAACGGTATTAATTGGAGTTCGATAATAATTCATAGTGAACGGTTTTAAGCGAATTAGGCTGATTTTATGCAAAAAAAGCGTAGCAGACGCAAAGGATCTAACTTTTACTGACTTTTTGACTTTTATTGACTTTGAAAATGCATATTAGCAAATAAATTTGTAGGGAATAGAAATTTATTTGCTAAAAAAACTTGCATTTTTAGTGTATAATATACTGATTAGGGTGAATTATACATATAATTTGCCTGTATGACTTTTATATGAAGCGGGTGTAGTATATTGGCGTTGTCTTTCTCAGATATTGCTGTCAGTGGGCTATGGCCAAGCAGCTATGTTTATGTTGCAATTGGTATGCTTATTAGTATTGTTATTTATTTGTTGAAAAATAATTATCAGTATAAGCGGACCGTTCAGTCATTACAGCAACAGAATGAAGAATATATGACAGTTCATGAGGAATTAGCGGCCCAGGAGGAAGAACTCAGACAAAATTTTAATGAGCTATATCTAAGTGATGAAACTATTAGGCAAAACGATGAAATACATCAGTTACTTACCGAAGGCTCCAATGATGGTTTGTGGATATGGGATATTGTTACTGATGTTAAGACAGTATCTGAACGCGGTTGGAATATGCTGGGACTACCTGAGCAGGCGGTAAATACGAAAGAAAAATGGAAACAGGAGATTGTACATCCTGAGGATTTACCGCGCATGGTGGCTGAACTGGAACGCCATTTTAGTGGCCAGGACCCTTTTTACCAAATTGAGTACCGGGTCAAATCCGCACAGGGCGGCTACCGTTGGATTTTATCGCGAGGCAAGGCATCATTTGATAGTTATGGGCAGCCAGTGCGGATGGCGGGCTCGTATACCGATATTTCTGACCGTAAATATAAAGAAGAAAGAATTAAGCATATGGCTTATTATGATGCGCTTACCGGCCTTGCTAACCGGGAACTGTTGATCGAAGTTGCCAAGGAAGCGCTAAGCGTGACTACCAACAGTAACAAGCGAAGTGCTTTGATTTTTATCGATATTGATAATTTTAAACTAATTAACGATACGTATGGACATTCCTGGGGGGATAAGTTACTTGTCAGTATTAGCAAGCGGCTGTCAGCGCTGGTAGTTGATGTAGGTATGGTTGCTCGCTGGGGTGGTGATGAAATTGTTCTATTTTTACCAGCTATGGATAGTATTGAGGAAGTAACGGCTTATGCTGACAAGATGATGCAAGAGCTTGAAGAGCCGACCAACGTAAACGGACATGATTTCCACATTACGGCCAGTGCTGGTATGGCTGTTTATCCTGAACATGGCGATAATGTGGAAGAACTTTTACGCAACGCCGATATGGCCATGTATGCAGCCAAAACGTCAGGTAAGCATATCTATCGGTTTTTTGATAAGTCTATGCATGATGCGGTTGTTGAAAAAATGCTGCTGGAAGCCCGGTTGCGCCAGACGGTTGACAATGGTGAGCTTAGGCTGTATTATCAACCGCAGTACAACATGAAGACTGCTCAGATTGAAGGGTTTGAGGCGTTGCTTAGATGGGAAAGTCCTGATTATGGCATGGTTTCACCGTTAAAGTTTATTCCCTTAGCAGAAGAAACAGGGCTTATTGTTGGTATTGGTAATTGGGTGTTGAGAGAAGCTTGCATCTTTAACCAAGCGCTATATGCACGCGGTCAGGGACGGTTGTGTACAGCGGTAAATATCTCAGTAGTGCAGCTTATTCAAAAGGACTTTGTTCAAGTGGTTGCTGAGGTATTAGCTGAAACCGGTTTACCGCCAGAGTATCTGGAGTTAGAGATTACCGAGAGTGTATTAATGGAGCGGTTTGAGGACAATGTTCGCAAGCTAGAAGAGCTTAGGAGCAAGGGAGTGCGGATTGCGCTTGATGATTTTGGCAGCGGTTATTCATCACTGACCTACCTGAAAAAACTACCTATTACAGCTCTGAAAATTGATAAAGGGTTTATTGATGATATTGCAATTGGTGATAATAAGATTGCAATTACAGGCAGTATTATTGAATTAGCGCATGAGATGGGTTTGGTCGTGGTTGCGGAAGGCGTTGAGACTGAAGGGCAATTTGCCTATCTTAAGCAAAAAAGCTGTGATTATATTCAAGGATATCTTATTAGCCGACCGCTGCCGCCGGAAGAATTTGTAAAAAAATTGCAGGGGTGAGAATTATGAAAAACGTGTTAACAATTGCTGGCTCTGATTCAAGCGGCGGTGCTGGCATTCAGGCAGACCTGAAAACATTTGCGGCCCATGGAGTGTTTGGGATGAGTGTTATCACTGCCGTTACTGCGCAAAATACACAAGGTGTATTTGCTGTTCAGGATATTACACCAGAGGTAATTGCTAAGCAAATGGAGGCTATTTTTGACGATATTGCGGTTGCTGCGGTTAAAATTGGCATGGTATCGCAAATCGAAACAATTAAAATAATTGCGGCTAAATTAAAGGAGTATGGTGCGATAAATATTGTGGTCGACCCGGTTATGGTGTCCAAAAGCGGGTATCATCTGTTAAATCCAGCGGCTGAGGTCACACTGGTGCAAGAGCTGCTGCCACAGGCAACGATTGTGACTCCGAACATCCCTGAGGCTGAGGTCATTACTGGACGAACTATTGCTACGCTAACAGATATGGAGGCGGCAGCCCGCGCAATTTTGGCTATGGGCCCGAAGAATGTGTTAATTAAGGGCGGCCACTTGGCTGGTGACTCAACAGATATTCTGTTTGATGGACAAGAGTTTGTTTATTTTGAATCCCGCCGGATTGCGACTAAAAATACGCATGGTACAGGCTGTACATTGTCTTCGGCTATTGCAGCCAATCTGAGCCGGGGATTATCGGTGGCAGAGGCTGTCGTGCGGGCCAAGGAGTATATAACCATTGCTATTGAACACTCGTTGACTATTGGTAAAGGGGTAGGGCCAACTCACCATTTTTATACTTTATATAAAAAAGCGGGGTTGTTTGCTGAATAGGTGCAGGCTTTGGCATTAAAGAAAATTGCAAGCGCAGGCGGGTAATGTATTGTATTATTATATATGTTTGCGGCTTAACGGGCGGGTGTAGCAGTTAGGAGAGTTAGAAACAGGAGCAGCTTCTGTTTCTAACTCTTTTGTTGGTTCAAGATCACTTTGAACTACATCGGGGGAGTACTTAGCTTGTGCTCGTGCTCGTGCTTGTGGTGGTGCTGGTGGTGCTGGTGGTGGTGGCGGCGTTATTCCTTCCGGTGGCGGACCAAAACAGGAATGGTCATGACAATGGCGGTCTAGTACCTGGCGCAGTAATTCGAGGATAATGATTTGTTCTGCTGTTTGGCAGGAATCATCCTCTAAAGGGCCGCAGTTGGCTAAGAGACGGATGATATCGACAGGTGCACAGGTCACTTCCAAAAATTGACTGCTAAAGGCGATCTTACAACATAACAGTTCAAGCAAAATATCAATAAGTGTTCCCGCCCGATCATAGCGGATAACAGCTCGTTCAAATATCTCAAAAGGTACACCAGGCGTGCGATGTATTTCTTCTGCTGAGCCGACCAGCAGCCGGTAAGAGCTAACTAATGAAGCGAAATTAGGAATAACGGCAGTGATATCACTTAGTATCGTATCAATAATAGTTTGCGTACTGTTGGCCATACATAACCCCCCATTAGAGATACTTATACTATATGGCGTATGTATTCTGGTGGCTAAATATAACTGCAACTAAATATTCATTTTCTATCTTCTATACTAAAAGTACTTTGGGGTATAATGACTATATAGTAAAGGCTGGAAAATGGGAGGCACATATGCAGCACGGTCCGTCGATGGTTGCAATGCTGATTGTTTTTTTTATTTTGTGGGGAATAATGTGGCTGGGTGGTCGGGTTTTAGCCAAATGGCATCCGGTTTATGCCGGGAAAAGAGTTCGCGCTGGCTACTGGCTGGTGACGGCTTTGGCGGTGGCGATTCTTATTTTTAGCCGCTGGCTGCGGCCAGTGAGCGGTTTTCCCGGGGAATGGTTCCGGTATTTTATTTATGCTGCCTATGTCTGGATGACTGGTTTGGTATTCATGCTGGTGGTATTGGTGGTTGGTTATGTTGCCAGGCTGGTGGTGAGGAAGTTTAGAGAACAGTCACACCCCGAACTGATGCAAGACGAATATTCAACGCCGGGGAGCTTAACACGCCGTCAATTTTTGCAGGGGGCCTTAGCGGTGGTTCCGGCAATGCCGTTTGCTGTTAGTGCTTATGGTGTAATTGGCGGAGACACAACGATTGTTGTTAACCGGCATACATTGGCGTTTGCGCAATTACCGTCCGCGCTGGATGGATTTACCATTGCCCAAATAAGCGATACTCATATTGGGCCTTTTTTCGGGATGGATAAGCTAGAGCGGGTGCTTGCTATGGTTAGACAGGAGGAGCCGCACCTGCTTGCCATTACCGGTGATTTGGTGGATGATTTAGATTTATTGTCACCAACAATCAAGCGGCTGACGGCCTTTCAGGCTGAACTGCCATATGGTATTTTTTATTGTTGGGGCAATCATGAATATTTTCGGGATATCAGCCGTATTCGTAAGGCGCTTTATGGGAGTCCGATTGCCGTGTTGGAAAACCGCCATCAGGAAGTAAGAAATGGTCTGTATTTGGCTGGAGTCGATTATCCATGGAGCAAAAATAAGGTCGAACAAGAGGCTAAATGCCAGGAGTTTTTTGCGCAAGCAGTTCGCGGAATACCTGATGATGGGTTTGCAGTACTTTTGGCGCATCATCCCGATTTTTTAGATAATGCGTTTAGGGCGGGGGTGCCATTGACATTAGCTGGACATACGCATGGCGGTCAGATAGCTGTTGGCGGGGTCTCACTACTGCCTGTGCAATATAAATATATGCGAGGTATGTTCCGCCAGAATAGCTCATATGGGTATGTCAGTGCCGGTACAGGGCATTGGCTGCCGCTGCGTATTGGCTGCCCGGCAGAAGTTACTTTTTTTACGTTAAAGCGGGGGATAGTATGAACCAAGTACCAGACATCATCGGTCCTAATCTGAAAATCTTGTTTATCGGTTTTAATCCAGGCGGCAGATCGGCAGAAACAGGCCATCATTTTGCCGGTTACTCCAATCGGTTTTGGAAATTGCTGGCAGTAGCTGCGCTTACACCGCATCAGTTTAAACCAGAGGAAGATGGGCAGTTACTGGCCTTGGGGTTAGGTATTACCAATATCGTGGATCGCCCCAGCCGAACGGCTGCCGAGATAACCAAAGCGGAGTATCAGGAGGGACGAATCGTTTTGCAGGAGAAATTGCAGCGATATACACCCAAGGTTGCCTGCTTTGCCGGTGTAGGGGTATACCGGGAGTTTACGCGGCAGGCACGGGTTACCTGTGGCTGGCAAGCTATCAGTGTGGTAACAGGGGTGGCTGATTTCGTTGTGCCGTCGCCCAGCGGGCTGACGCGGATCGTGTTTGCCGAGCAATTGGCCTATTATCAGGAACTGAAAGGTTATGTAACATAAATTAGGTTGCGGTCAATATAAAACGGTGTATAATTATAAACGATTATACATACAGAAAGAGGTGCATATTGTGTTGAAAAGATGGATGGTTTATGTTGGCCTGATTCTAGTGGTACTGACCCTTGGTCTCACCGGTTGTGGTGGTAAACAGTCAGAAGCTAAAGTTCTTAAGGTGGGTGCTGAAGCTACCTTCCCGCCATTTGAGTTCCAAGACGAAAAAAGCAAAGAGTATGTTGGTTTTGATGTGGATATTATGAAGGCTATTGGCAAACAAATGGGGATGGAAGTACAAATTGTCAATACCGGCTTTGATGGCTTGATCCCGGCGCTGGAAAGCAGTCAGATTGATGTCATTGCATCAGCCATGACAATTACAGATGAACGCGCTAAAAAGGTCAATTTTTCTAAACCGTATTATAAATCTGGTTTGTCAATCGTAGTGAAAGCAGACAATACCACGATTAATAATTTTAAGGACCTGGAAGGCAAGCGGCTTGCTGTACAAATTGGTACTACAGGCGCGGAATCTGCTAAGAAGATCAAAGATGCCAAAGTTCGCGAGTACAACAGTGCGTCTGAAGCCTACCTTGAACTTAAGGCCGGTGGGGCTGACGCAGTCGTCAATGATTTGCCGGTAAGCCAATACTATCTGGCCCAAGGCGGCAGCAAAGATGCCAAACTAGTTGGTGAGGTTCTTGATGCTGAGGAGTATGGTATTGCCGTAGCTAAGAAAAACACTGAAATGGCAGGTAAAATCAATAAGGCATTAGAGGAAATCAACAAAAACGGCGAATACGCGAAAATATATGAACATTGGTTTGGTAAAAAGCCGCAATAAACGAACGATATTAAGAAAACCGCTAGCGCGGCCTTTTAATCTTCAGCCAAAAAACAGTAATGTTATAGTCCACGATACCGTTATTCCTTTGCGTACTTTGAGTACTTTGCGGTAACAATCCTTAAAATGGGATGGGCTTGGCTTTTGGCTAGTTCTTTGGATTTGCACATATCAGATATTTGGTCAATCGAATACAAGGTGAGGGCCTTTTACTTTTGGCATTGCCCCAAAAGTAACAAAAAGTCTAGGCCCCAAGCCTCCAAAAGCTGAAAAGCCGGACGATATTCCTAAAATCCGTAAACTCGCTACGCTCAGACAGTACGGATTTCTTAACGGAATACCGCCCGGCTTTTCTCCTGCGGAACGCTTTTTCCGGCAAAGGCCAAGGGGCTACGGAGTTACGAGGGTTGCCAGACGTAAACAGTACGGCCACCTGACAGCCCTTGTTTTATAAGGAATCCACGACTCCCCAAACTTATACTTTCTTATCTTAAGAAAAAGACTCATCTTTCAGATGGGTCTTTTTAAATATACTTTGCGGAATAGTTATTGCAGTTTACGCTATTCTTTTATATGATTAAATACAGATAATCTATTTGTTCGCTTATAAGTGCTGCGCACTAAAAAAGGAGTTGTTGGCATGAAAAAGTTACTGTTAGGCGGTCAGGCCATTATTACCGGCAGTGGTTCTATTGCTGAACTTAGTAAGATTAAGGCTAGCCGGGCCTTCATTGTCACTGGCGGCAGTGCGATGCAGACAAGCGGTGTAATCTCTAAGATAGAGGGAATTCTTCAAGAGAATGGCTGCGAGACTTATAGTTACGGGGGGATCGGCAAAAATCCTGATACGCAGGCTGTACTTGACGGGCTTGCCAAGATGCGGGAATGTAAGCCTGATTTGCTAGTGGCTGTTGGTGGTGGTTCACCGATTGATGCAGCCAAGGTTATGGCGCTTTTTTATGAGTATCCGGAGCTTGATTTTGCCACAGCCCAAACCGGAGAACTGCCTGTTTCTCGAAAAAACCTAACTTTTGTGGCTATTCCTTCTACCTCTGGTACGGGGACCGAAGTAACCAAATCGGCAGTTATTACTTTTCGTGAACTTGAACTCAAAATTGGTTTAAAAACGCCGGCCTTTATTCCTGATCTGGCGATACTTGATCCGGACATTACTATGACCATGCCGCCCAACGTGGTGGCTGAGACTGGCATGGATGCCCTTACGCATGCTGTGGAGGCTTATATCAATCGGAGTCTGGACGATTTTACCGAGGTGTTAGCTAAAGGGGCGGTAGCTGGTTTGCTTACCTGGCTGCCGGTATCTTATTACGAAAAGACCAAGGAAAGCCGGGAAAAGGTACATCATTATCAGTGCATAGCCGGTTTAGCCTTTGAGAATACAGGTTTAGGGATGGCGCATGGTATTGCGCACGCCTTTGGCGGCAAGTTTGATCTGGGGCATGGACTGATAAATGCGATTGTATTGCCATCGGTACTTGCCTATAATGCTCAAGATGAATTTGTGGGTGCGCGTCTGGATGAATTGGCCCGTAGTATTGGGCGTAACGGGCGGCAGGAGTTTATTGCTGCCGTAAAGGAACTAAATCAGCAGCTCGGTATTCCAGCTGGACTGGCTCAGGCTGGCGTCAGTCACGCCGCTTTTGAAGAAGGTTTTGAGGAATTGGCAGCTAACTGTCTCAAGGGCTCTACGCGGGTTAATCCGGTGCCCGTAACGCTGGAACAAATGAAAGTAATTATTTCCTCTGTTTTTGCCAACACACCACCCGCCTGCAAAAGCTGTAGCACGTTATAGGGGGACCGCGGATGAAACTTAATTTTATTTTAGGTCAGGCTGGTTATGGTAAGACCTGGCAGTGTTTTCAGGAGATAGTGGAGCGGCTGGTCGAATCGCCTGATGGCCGGCCACTCCTTTTTATTGTGCCTGAACAGGCTACCTATGAAGTCGAGCAGGCTCTGGCCGCTGCCTGTCCGGGACAGGGGTTTATGCGGGCTCATGTGCTCGGCTTTCGCCGGCTGGCTCACCGGGTACTTAATGAAACTGGTGGCGCCGCCAGGCCGCATATCTCAGAACTGGGTAAACGCATGGTTTTTAGCCGGTTATTAATGGAGAATAAGAGCAATTTTAAACTGCTTTCCCGGGCCGCTGCGGAAAAAAGTTTTGCCGCCACGGTGGCGGGCTTGGTGAAAGAGTTCAAAACGTATGGGGTCGGACCGGAACTGCTTGCAACGATAACCAGTGAGCAAGAATGCCAGAAAAACCAGGCACTGACTGCAAAAATGCAGGATTTGGCGTTATTGTATCAAGGGTTTGAGGATTTTTTAGTTGGACGGTATATTGATCCGGAGGATTATCTTAATCTGTTGGCGGAGAAAATCCCTGAGGCATCACTATTGCAACAAGCTGAAGTGTGGGTGGATGGCTTTACTTTCTTTACGCCGCAGGAGTATGCGGTACTAACAGCGATGCTTACAACGGCGCAGGCTGTGACGGTAACTCTTTGTCTGGATCAGCCGGATAATGAGCTCCATTCCCGCGAAGAGGCGTTGTTTCACCGTCAATGGGAAACATATCATAAGTTGAAAAAGCTGGCTGCTGAACTGCAGGCAGAGGTTGAGCAGCAGGAACTTCTGAGACCGCAGCGTTTTGTAAGACCTACGCTGGCAGTTATTGAACAACAATTTTTTGGTGGCAGGAAGCGTGTCAAACCGGCGGCTCCGGATAATAGCTTTCTACTGGCAGAAGCGGCCAACCGCCGGACAGAGGCCGAGGCCATTGCCCGTGAAATGATCAGATTGAGCCGAGAGGAAGGCTTACGATGGCGAGATATGGCTATTCTTATTCGTGACATGGATAGTTATGCTGAGTTAATGGCCACCGTGCTGACCGATTATGATATCCCTTATTTCAGCGATAACAATCGGCCGGCAGTCCATCATCCGCTGGCCGAATTGGTGCGCTCGTCGCTTGATGTTGTGCTTGAAAGATGGAGCTATGAGCCTGTTTTTCGTTGTTTAAAAACAGATCTATTTCCGGTGTCACGCGACCAGGTGGATCTTTTGGAGAACTACTGCTTAGAGTTTGGCATTCGCGGTTCGCGCTGGACAAACCCGGAAGACTGGGCGTTCCGTCGCCGCTACTCGTTGGCTGAAGATGAATGGATTGGTGCTGAGCCTGATGATGCCGAGCAGGAATATCTGGCCCAAATTAATACCATTCGCAAGGATAGCACAGCTGCGCTGGTACTATTGGCGGAAAAAGTAACCCCAGCTATAAAGCTGGGATTGGTACCGGTGGCGCTAGTGCAAGCTCTCTACGAATTTTTGCAAAGCTTACAAGTGGCTGATACGCTAGCTGCTTGGGCTGTGGCCGCCGAAACAGCTGGAGATATTGAACAGGCCCGGGAACACCAGCAGATGTGGCCCAAATTAATTGAATTGTTAGATCAGATTGTGGATACGTTTGCTGACCAGCCGTTAACACTGGAGGAGTTTGCCGCTATTGTCAGTGAAGGGTTGGAGGGCACTACGCTTAGTTTGATTCCACCAGGACTTGATTATGTTACTATTGCCGCTTTAGAACGGACACGGCGGTTGCAAATAAAAGCGGCGTTTGTTCCCGGGGTGAGTGATGGCGTACTGCCGCGCCGCCGCCGGGACGAAGGGTTGTTGAATGATGGCGAACGGGCACTATTAAGGGAGTTGGGACTGGAACTTGGCAGCGGAGCAGTGTCTGATGTCTTTGCTGAACAATTTTTGGTATACACGGCTCTGACCCGAGCCAGTCAGCACTTGTGGGTCAGCTATCCGCTGGCTGATGCCGAAGGCAAAGCGCTGGCACCTTCAGCCATTATCAGGCGCTTAAAAGAAATTACTGGCGTACTGCCTGTGGCGCTGCCAGTCGAGCCGCCAGCAGGACGGGAAGCTGAGTACCTTGCCAGACCGCAGCGAGCGTTGGCGGCTCTAACCGGAGCGCTCAGGCTTTATCGAGAGAGCGGGAATATTAGTCCGGCCTGGTGGGATGTTTATAACTGGGCACTTACCCAGGGTCAATGGCGTGAACCGCTCAGGGTGAGTTTAGCCGGATTATTTCATCATAACCAATTGGAACCGCTGCAGCCTGACTTGCCTGGCCGCCTATATATGAGAAATGGAGTGCTGCGCGGCAGTGTGACTAGATTTGAGGCCTTTCGCGCCTGTCCGTTTAAGCACTTTTCCCAGTATGGACTGAAGCTTAAGGAGCGGGCTGTCTATCAACTGGCGGCACCAGACTTGGGCCAGTTTTTGCATGCAGTGTTGAAGGCGTTTGGTGACAGGCTGGCTGCGCGCAGTCAAAGCTGGGGTGGACTTACTGGCAATCAGATTAGTGAATTGTGTGGTGACATTGTCACCCAATTAGCACCCAAGCTGCAGAATGAAATACTGCTTAGCAGCAAGCAGCATGAGCATTTAGTCACCAGGCTGACGCGCCGGGCTGTTCGGGCTGTCAGCCGTCTGGCGGCCTGGGCAGAGGTTAGTCAGTTTCGACCAGTAGCGTTTGAACAGGCCTTTGGCCGGGGGATGGCGGCGCTGCCGCCGCTTACGCTTGCGTTACCGGAAGCTGCCGTGGAAGTGGCTGGACAGATTGATCGCCTGGACATGGGAGAGTATGACAACCAAAATTATGTACTGGTTATTGACTATAAATCGGGTGGGGCGTGGCTCAGTCTGACTGAAGTTTACTATGGACTCAAGCTGCAATTGTTAACATACCTGTTGGTGGCGGTGAGTGCACAGCGCGGTTCCAAGGCTTGTTTGCCAGCAGGGGTATTATATTATTTTTTAAAAAATCCTGTTATTTCAGGGTCAACTCTAAAAACCGCGGAGCAAATTGAAAAAGATATTAACAGTCGACTCAAGATGCCAGGCTGGTTGCTGGCTGATACGGATATTGCCGGCTTACTGGATGAAACGCTTAATGGCTGGTCTGAGTTTTTTAAGATTGCATTAGGTAAAAATGGTTTTTACGAAAGTTGTATGGATAAGCTCAAAACAGGGGAAGAGTTCAAGCTATTATTAACTCATGTAGAGCAGGAACTGCTGGCGATAGCGGCTGCTATTCTTGGCGGCGAAACAGTCATCAGACCATACCGCTTGGAGAAAAGCACGCCCTGCGGCTATTGTGCCTTTCGGCCAGTATGCCAGTTTGACGGCAATTTGCCGGAAAATGACTATTTGGCGCTGCCTAAGCTGGCAGATGAGACTATTATGGACAAATTGCGTCAACAGAAAGGAGGCGGGGAGTAATGCAAGGTTCTCCTGAGCAACAAGCCGCGATTGAAACCCGTAACTACAATCTGTTGGTGGCGGCAGCTGCCGGATCAGGTAAGACCTGGGTGTTGGTGGAACGTATTATCAGCCGGATTATTGACCCAGAGGAACGACTGAGTGTAGATAGTTTGCTGGTGGTTACCTTTACCAATGCGGCGGCTAATGAGATGCGCAGTCGCATTGGAGAAGCCTTAAATACTGTGCTCAGACAGCCGGAGCTCACTGATGCTGAGCTTAGACGCCATGTCGAACGCCAGCTGGTGCTGCTCAATGCTGCCAATATCTCAACCTTACATGCCTTCTGTCAAAGTATTGTACGCCAGTATTTTTATCTGCTCGATATTGAGCCTAATTTTCGGGTGGCCAATGACACCGAGGTAACGTTAATTAAGAGTGATGTGCTTGAGGCTGTGTTTGAGGAAGGCTACACGCAGGCAGATACTGATTTTATGATGCTCATTGAGCACTATGGGGATGAGGATAGCGATAATTCACTGGCTGGGCTGGTGCTGAAGTTATATGAGTTTTCCCGCAGCCATCCCTGGCCAGATGGTTGGTTAACAGGCTTACCCAGTGCCTTTGCTTTGCCGACTGACGCAACCTTTGATGATACTCCCTGGTCGGGTTTGGTGCGCGATAAAATACAACTGGACTGGGAAGATGCCCGCCAGCAGCTATTGGCGCTAATGGCGGAGGTTGGCAGACCAGGTAAGCCAACAGCGTACGCGCAGACCTTTGCCGAAGATATCCAAATTATTGATAACCTGCTGGTAGCTGCGGGGGTATCGTGGGCAGAGCTAGCCAAGGCTGTGACAGAGGTGAGTTTTCCCCGGATTGCCTCAGTTGGCAAAGATGTGCCTAAAGAGGTTAAGGACTATTTTCAAGGCCAGCGCAACAAAGCAAAAAAGCGAATAACTGATGCCAAGTCGGCTTACTTTGAACGCAGCGGCTCAGAGCTTGTGGATGATTTGCGTCAGGTTGCGCCGCTCATGGTCGCCCTAGTGCAACTGGTCAAAAATTTTGCATTGAAGTTTTCCGAAGCGAAACAGGAAAAAGGTATTGTTGATTTTAATGACTTGGAGCATTTATGCCTGGCGGTATTACGCGCCGCCGATTCAGAGCAGGAGGAGACCAAACCTTCGTCAGTTGCCACCCAGCTCAAGGCTAAGTTTAGCGAAATAATGGTCGATGAGTACCAGGATACTAACCGAGTACAGGAGGAAATTATTATGCTTGTCGCGAGCGGCGAGCAGCCTAATCTTTTCCTGGTAGGCGATGTTAAGCAAAGCATTTACCGGTTCCGCTTGGCTGAGCCGGCCTTGTTTATGGATAAGTACCATGGCTATCAGAGTGGTAAACGGGCGGGTTGCAAACGCATTGACTTAAGTAAAAACTTCCGCAGCCGTTCTGGGGTGCTTCATGCGGTTAATTTCCTGTTTGGCCAGCTGATGACAGCGCGCACGGCTGAGCTTGATTATGGGCTGGCAGAGCAGCTTAATCCTGGCCCTGATTATCCGCTTGTTGAAGGAAACAGCCTGCAGGGGCCGGTGGAGATTATTATGGTTGATCGGGAGAAAGTGGAAGAAGAGGGCCTCGCTGACGACGGCGAAGCGGTTAGTACTCCAGAGTCTGAAACCGAGAAGGAAAGCAGCCAATTGACTGGCGACATACCGGAAGAAGAACTAAGTGCCTTTGAAGAAGAAGCTGTCCTTATTGCCGGACGCATTCAGGAATTGATGAACAGTGGTTATTTGGCGTTTGATAAACAGGTGGGCGGCTATCGGCCCTTAGTATATCGTGATATTGTAATTCTGCTGCGTTCGGTAAAGGGCAAGGCGCAGGCACTTCAGGACAGGCTGCGGCAAAATGGGATTCCTTGTTATGCAGAGCTGGATTCCGGCTATTTTTCTGAAACTGAAATTTCTATTATGCTAGCGTTGTTACAGGTTATTGATAATCCACACCAGGATATTCCACTGGCAGCGGTACTTCGCTCGCCACTGTTTGGCTTGACAGGCAATGAATTGGCTGAACTGCGGTTATGCCAGGAACAAGGCAGTCTGTGGGCGGCAGTGCAGGCGTACAGCCAGAGCCAGGCTGTTTCCGCCAAAGTGCAGGGCTTTTTGGCTAAACTGACAACTTGGCGTAATTTGGCGCGACGTAAGGGCGTGGCTGAGCTTATTTGGCGAATTTACCAGGATACTGGTTACTATGACTACGTGGGCGGGATGCCGGGGGGCGTTTTGCGGCAGGCTAACCTGCGGGCGTTGTATGACCGGGCCCGTCAGTATGAGACCACCAATTTCCGGGGACTATTTCGCTTTTTGCGGTTTATTGAGCGGCTGAAGAATAAGGATTCTGATCTGTCAGTTGCCCGGGCGTTAGGTGAGAGTGAAGATGTTGTCAGGGTTATGAGTATTCATAAAAGTAAAGGGCTTGAGTTTCCGGTAGTTATTGTTGCTGATATGGGGAAAAATTTTAACCTCATGGATTCGACTGGCTTGGTATTGTGTCACAAAGAGCTGGGTGTGGGACCATATGTTACGTTGCCTGAGCTACGGTTCCGCTATCCGACACCAGCTCGCTGGGGTATTGCTCATAAGCTTGAACTGGAGACCAAGGCTGAAGAACAGCGGATTTTGTATGTGGCACTGACACGGGCCAGAGAAAAACTCATTTTAGTTGGTTCGGCCAAGAAGCTTTCACAAAAATGTAGTGCTTGGTGCCGGGCAGTGGGTGAACAACCGGAAAAACTGCCAGCAAGCCAAGTTATAAAAGCCAAGAGTTATCTGGAGTGGGTTGGTATGGCAGTGGCTCGGCATAGTGACGGTGAGGCTATCCGCCAGTATGGTGAATGCGCCGACAAGCCGGTGGCAGACTTAGCAGGCCAGCTTTCGTCCTGGAATATCAAAATAGTTAAGTCGGCAGATATTAAACCGTTAGCAGAGGCTGGTCAGGCTGACGACACGTTACTCTCGGCTGTCCGGCAGTTGGAAGCGGTTGAATGTGGTACTGACACCCAGTGGGTGGAGGCTCTGTTAAACTGGCAATATCCCTGTGCGGCTGCTGTTAGTAAACCAGCCAAACTGTCAGTATCGGAGATCAAACGGCGCCTTGAGCTTGTGGAACGGGAAGAGGCTGAGGTCGTATTTGCACCAAAACCATCGACAGTGCATGCGCGGCCCCGTTTCCTGCAAGCCGCATCACGGCTGACACCGGTGGAATATGGGGTGATGCTGCATACTGTTATGCAGCATATTGATTTGACTGGCAATGTTGCTAATCAAGCTATTATTGAACAGGCCAGCGCCTTGGAAGTTCGGCAGATTCTGCCGGCTGGTCAAGCGGCAGAGGTTGATGCGGGTTTAATTACTGCCTTTTTTGCGTCCGAGCTTGGTCAACGGTTGACGCAAGCCAACGAGGTGTGGCGGGAAATGCCGTTTAGCCTATTAATGTCAGCCGAAAAATTTTACCCTGATCTGCAAGGGTGCGAAGAACAAATCTTCGTGCAGGGGATTATTGACTGTTTATTTGCCGAAGCCGATGGCTTAGTGCTGATTGATTACAAGACCGATAGTGCCTCTACAGCGGATGAATTGGTTGCTACGTATGCGGCGCAGCTTAGCATGTATGCGCTGGCGATTGAGCGCATTCTCGGACGACCGGTCAAGGAACAGTACATCTATGCGTTTCGGTTGGGACGAGCGATTAGGGTGGATGCTTTAGGGTAAAGAAAAGGGCCGTGTGAAATTTTTTCAGCACGGCCCGTTGTATTTCTTATTAACTCAACTTTCGCAGCATAAATTAGGCAGGTAAGCCTTGATATAACTAGGTAGTCCTGCAAACCAGTGCTGTAGTTGACTTTTGATTAGATTAATGACTGATTTCTTCACCTTTTTTGAAA
>Ga0316604_10001173_pt1 | contig 24556 bp, 25 predicted proteins | sample OWC_soil_day20_C_FD_207650 | JGI IMG/M metagenome (GOLD analysis project Ga0316604, IMG submission 207650) | Wetland soil microbial communities from Old Woman Creek delta, Ohio, United States - OWC_soil_day20_CT | ecosystem: Environmental > Terrestrial > Soil > Wetlands | place: USA: Ohio...
TGGCTGGCACGTGACAACAAGAAAGTTACCCTGGTAGAAATGCAAGATAAGCTGTTAGCTGTAAATGGTCCACTCTGCCACGCTAACTCGGAAATGTTGGAACGGCTTGTACCTTTTAATGGAGTTGAAGTATTAACCTCCTCTAACGCTGTAAAAACCACTGCAAACGGCGTTTTGGTAAACATTAAAGGAAGTGACCGGGAACTTCAGGCTGATAGCGTAATTTTAGCAGTGGGCTACACCTCTGAGAATTCCCTATATAATGAACTTAAATATGAGTTCTCTGACATTCATTTAATAGGTGACGCCCGTAAAGTTTCCAACATACTGTATGCTATTTGGGATGCTTACGAGGTTGCTTCCAATTTATAATAATGATCTGATTTTAACAAAGAAATACCCTGATAAAGTCAAAGTTCTTCATCAGGGTATTTCTTCTTTTACATACATTCAAAAGTTCAGCGAGTTTTGATAATTAAGTTTCAGTGCCTGCTTTTATATTTTTAAAAATTTATCGATATTATATTATGAGGTGTATGATTTTATGAAAAAAATGACAAACCGTGCAAAGCAGGCCGAAGCCACTAAGAACAAAATTTATGAATGTGGAGTTAATCTCATTCGTAAACATGGTTTTGATCAAGTCACGGTAGAACAAATTTCTAAGGAAGCCGGAGTCTCTGTAGGTACGTATTACTATTATTTCCAATCTAAATTTGATCTTTTCAGCGAAATTTTCAAAAGAGGCGATGAATATTTTCAAACCCACGTGGCAACTAGCTTACAAGCTGAAGACTCTTTAAAGCAAATCATAGAATTCTTTGACAAGTATGCTGATTTCAATATTTTAAATGGTATTGAGATGGTTAAAAAGCTCTATACGGCAAACAACAAAATGTTCATAACTAAAGGACGAGCCATGCAGAATATATTAAATACAATTATCGAGAGAGGCCAGGCTAACAGTCGAATCTCTATACGATTATCTTCACAGGAGATAACGGCTGCCCTTTTTGTTACAGCAAGAGGTGTCGTATATGAATGGTGTCTCTATGATGGTACCATAGACTTAAAACAGGAAATGAAGAAAATTATAACCCTACTGGTAACTGGTCTAGCTCAACACCCTTAATTCAGTAAGTTAAGGTATAGGACCCGCTATTCCCTCACGGCCTTATACAAATTTACCCGTATTTTTTCCCACATGGCGCCCATGGCAATCCCGATGAAATAGCATAATATATTACTCCAGGAAAAGACATATCCTAAAATTAATCCACCCATCTTCGTATAACGAAATGTATCAATCCATGGAGCATGGTATAACTTAGCTACTTCCACCCCTAAAGAAAATACAACGGATACAATCGCAATATATTTTGTCGATCTATCCTTAAAGATCAGTCCCATAAAGAAAAACACCATAAGCCCCCACAAAATATCCCCTGTCCATTTAGGTAGTCCACTAAAAACTTCTCTAGAAAGTAAGCCTAAAATAATAATCCCAATTACCGAAATCAAATAATATAACCTTATACGCATAACAACTATAAATCTCCTATTCCTCATTCCATTTGGTATGCCTTTTTGATTATGCATTCAAGAAAAATATTAATTGTTCAACAAATCATTGGCTCGATATTTGGATAAATTAAAGGATTGCCATTTCTCTTCACCAGCCAATACCTCTTTTCTAGACGTTATAGCTTTTTGTGCTGCGGTGGAAAGTAAAACATTCGAGGATTTCGAAAGCTCTTTCAGGCAGGACGTTGTATCATAGGACATTTCACTTAAATAAGCAACATCTACTGTTCCCGTTTGGTAATATATTTTCATGTTTTCCCTTGCAATAAACGCATCCACATTTATATAGTTGACTAGGACATAAGAACTTAGGCTAATCACGACCATTTAACTACATTTAATTTGCCCGTCCAAACCCTATACAAAGTAACTCCTAACAGGAAGAAAAGCATGATCATAAATTCATGGGTAAATACTCTTAGGTAAGTGTACCCATAGACTTCTTCATACAGATACATTCTAATGAAAGAGGAAAAAAGCATAACAAACGTATTCACTACCAGCCCGCAGTTTAATATTTTAAAGATTTTGCCTGAATGGCCTCCTGTTATATTGGTAAGATTCAGACTGGCAAGTACAATAGCAACGTTAACTATTGCAACAACAACCAACTCAAAAAATCCCCTTCTGGCATACTCCGCATAAGAGAAGCCCTCAGGCAGTAAATTGAAAATAGGACCAAACAAATAGGCAAATTGAATATAAGAAAATAGACAATAGACTATATTAAGCAAACACAATCCGGTAAGAACACTTACCACATCCAGCTTCGGTTTAACGTTTTTATAGGGGACTTTGGTTCCTGAACTGGATATCAACCCGCAAAAGAAACCAAAGGTCAATGCCGTAATAAACCCAATCAGCATTATATGTATGATTATCTCTACAAAACCTACTTCACTCAAAACCAGCTTTACCATATTGCCGAACACCTCGTCGGCAGAGGATAGTAATACTATAACAAAAATGATAACTGGCAATGAAAAAATTATACCAACTAGTACATTCCTAATAGCAGACTTTCTTGACAGTTCCTTGTTATCCACTGTCAACTTCGATATAACATGAAATAAATTTGGGACATGAGCAAAGGGCCAAACTAACATGCCCTTAAGAATATCCTTTAAAAAACCCAGTTGGAACCACTCATACCGATTTTTCCCTATTATTAATAAAATATGCGCTACAAGCAACACCGGTATCAGAAAAGAATTTATCGTTCTAAGGACTTGGTTTGAAAAAAACAGATATGCCAAAGATAATGCTTAAATAGGCACCGTCAGAAAGCTTTCGAAGCACTCTTTTTTTATTAAGATGGCTTTTACTTTTCGATACAATACCGCATACACACAAAAAATAAAAATCGGATAAGAAACACCTGCAACTTTGTCGTAAAACAAAAAATCATACAAAATAGCAATTAAAATTGACCCAGCTAATAGGAAACCATAGGTTTTCTTCTCTCGCTTATGTTCTTCATCCTGTTCCGGGACAAGCTCAACCATGCATATTTTTCCTCCTTAAAATCCAGTCATTCCGTTTCGTCAGGCAAATACTCCAAAATCTCACCAGGTTGACAATTCAAGGCTTTGCAAATTGCTTCTAGTGTTGAAAAACGTATTGCTTTTGCTTTATTATTCTTGAGAATAGACAGATTAGCTAACGTAATATCTACCCGAGTTGCTAGTTCAGATAAACTAATTTTGCGTTTAGCCATCATAACATCCAGATTTACTATTATTGCCATACACTTCCTCCGTCATATTGTAAGATCATTTTCTTCTTTAACCTCAATAGCCTGCCTAAAAATTTCAGCTAAAATTAATGCAAGTAACCCAACTAACAAGGCCCCCATTGCTACTACGATGGTTAAGAACGAAATGTAAAAGGCAATTTTCACTATGTACATTCCCGAGATAACAAGTGCCAGCATAGCGATCCTTCTTAAGCTTGCCACATTTTCTCTCCTAAACGGTTCTCTCTGGTTTAAATACTGAAACATCTTTCTCAATTCATAAACGATTCCCAGATATAACAACCCGGTAACCCACAAAAACACTAATAAAAACCAATAATTCTCTCCCACTGTCCAAATATAGGCATCGAAGCACCATTTTAATAGTACTGGCAAACCCAGTAATATCACGGCTACCCCTATCGCTATCAAATCGAGCATGTACTTAACAACCGCCGAAAGCCCATTTTTACCGATAATTACCAAATAAATCCCCTCCTATTTTTCTTTATTATAAGTCCAGTATTGCTAAACAGTTAACAGAAGCTCAAAAATATATCTGAGTTTCAAAGAACAAACCCCATAAATGGAAAAAACCCTGTGGCATTCGCGGGCTAAAAATTTTCTGTATTACCACTTGAAGGCGAACCAGCACACATGCCATGCCACCCAGATCCATAGCCTCCCCTTCCCGTAAAATAAAACTAAAAAACCTACAAAGGGGCTGTGCTAAAACTTAGTTTCAGCACAGCCCCTTAGGTAACCCGGATTACCTCTTCGACTATAGTCTAACCCAACTCAATACCCATCCGCACTCCAAATATAAAAGCCGGATTTATGCAGACAACCCCCACACCATAATACTCTATGGTTACATATCCAATTTTCTGCTTTAGCAATTAATCAGTGACCTCTAATAGCAAAATCCGCTGAATATTCACCATCATAAATCAGCACTACATAGTAGCTCGAATAATCAAGATTACTTTTTAGGGTAGTAAAAAAAATACCGTCGTGTTGAAGATACTCAGTTGCCAACTTATTACCGTTGACATGTAAAACTTGTTTAGTAACTTTATGATTCTTGTCATTTTTTACAGTTTGAAAAGCTATTCCACTAAAATATTGTTGTAATTCATCTAATGACAAATCTGATTTGATTAATATACATGCTAAAAAATCCATACCATTACCGTTACCATTTAACTTACCACAGATTTTTTTTGATTCAATCAACGTGATTTTGCGGTAAAGTTTCAAGCTGTTGTGCAAAAACATACAGCCTGTAATCATTAAGTAATGGAGTAAGAATAAAAAGAGACACTAGAAGCACAAACAAGAATGCAATTACATATAAAATGGTTTTTATTATCTTCTTCATCTCAAAATCAAATCTCCGTTTAAGGGAGCATGTCCCAAATATAATGAAGACTTATTTAATGTGTCTATCTGCTGTATCAAAGGAAGACCAACAGAAACTTTTATGAAAGCAGCAATACCTATAAGTTAAAACATCCTAACCCCATTACAGCTATCCCCCATGTGGTTTTGATACCACATGGGGGATATTAAAAATTCCAAATTCCTTTGTTAATTAAAGCTGACTTGCTGCATCAAATGCGGTACGGAGGGCAGTTCTGACATTCTTGGGTTCAACACAGTCCCCTATGCTACAAACAGTATGTGCAGTTCCCCGGAATAACTCCGCATTATCGGATCGTGCTGCCATTCCAACAGCCAAAACAACAGTATCCGCTTCAATAATTAATTCATTCCCATTAGCCTTCTTACAAATAATTCTATTATCATGGATACTTACACAACGCGTATGTTTGTAGCATTGAACATTTTTTTTCAATCGGTCAATGAGTGCTTCTCTTGGCAAAAACATAGCATCATGAGCCAATAACCCGCCCATTTCAACCAATGAAACATTTTTTCCGCTCATTGCAAGATGAAGAGCAATTTCACAACCTACTTGCCCGCCACCAATTACAGCAACTTTTTTCCCGACCTTATGAATATTTGCATGAGCAAATTCAGCTGTCATAACATTCTTGTTTTCTACTCCCGGTATCAAAGGAATTATTGCATCTGCTCCTATGGCAACCAAAACAACGTCCGCATTCTCCGCTTCTATCATTTCGGGTGTAGCCTCTGTATTCGTTTTTACTTCGATACCAAGTTTATCAACCATATGGATAAGGTATTTCATAAACTTTTCAAGATCGTATTTAAAATCCGTATGCTCCGAGAAAACAAGCTTTCCACCCAACCGTTGGCTTTTCTCAATGATTTTTACAGCATGGCCGCGTCTTTTAGCAACAATAGCCGCCTCCATCCCCGCAGGCCCGCCACCAATGATTATTACTTTCTTTTTTTCGCCTACAGGCGGAATCAAAAAGGGTAAACGAAGCTCGCGTCCGACAGCAGGGTTAACAGAACATCCAAATTCGGAGGCTCTGGAATAATTAAGACAATGGAAGCATTTTATACAGGGAATAATTTCATCCTCTTTCCCTTCATAGGCTTTATTTACAAGATCAGGATCGGCAATTGTCCCTCTCGCCATTGACACAATATCAGCTTTTCCCTCCGCCAACACTTGTTCAATAAGGTCAGGATTCTGGAATGCCCCTAAAGTCAAAACAGGGATTTTCACACCGGATTGTTTTACCGCATTTGCATACTCTACATTGCAGCCGGGTTTAAGAAAGTTCGTAGGATGCATTATGCCTTCTGTAAGGGGTATATTCATATTTCCTACCGATATATGGGCAATATCTATCTTATCCTCAATCATTTTAACAAACTTAATGCAATCTTCAATTGCAAAACCCCCTTCCGGGGCAAGTTCGGAACCACTAACGCGATATTCAATTAGAATTTTCCGTCCAACCCGTTCTCTAATTCTATCAAGAATCATGATCGGAAACTTTGCTCGGTTTTCCAGACTTCCTCCATACTCATCGTCCCTTGTATTAAACAGCGGAGAGATGAAATTACTCAAAAAAAGCCCATGTCCTCCATGGATCAGAATCATGTCAAAACCGCACATAATTGCTTTTTCAGCCGCCTCTGCATGTTCATCGGCAATGCGTGACATTTCTTTTTCTGTAATTTGTGGCATGTAAGTACCATCGTACCCAATAGCTCCACTCGGAGATAAAGTTACAAGATTGCCGTCATCATCATAGCCATGAATTTCGAAGGCGAGCAGCTCTAAGGATGCCTTGGCACCATAAAAATGAATGGCGCTTGTAAGTTGGTTCCAATATCTGTGATACTGAGTTTTGTATACATTCGTATCGGAATGAACCGAGTCAACCGGTGCAAGCCTATCCATATTTTGAGCACCAAAAGTAACGCATGCGGAGCCGCCTTTTGCTTTATGGCTGTAATATGCAATAACAGGCTCTGTTGGATATTCCTCTTGCGCCTGAAGCAAATGTGCCGTTGCCGGCGCTGTGAATATTCGATTTTTAAACATTACATTTCCTATTTTTATTGGAGTAAACATATGTGGATACTTCATTGATAAACACGACCTCCTGTAACATCGTTTTAAAATTTTATTAGTACAGATTAGTTTATTAATTATTGCAATATTTTCTATTTCTGGTTACAATACTTTTTTCCTTCTTTTATTAAAACAACAATAACTAGTGGTATTCATTTTTACGATTTCCAATTTGAGCAGGTGCCGTATCAAACCTAAACCTTTCTCATTAGTATATGTCTTCAAAAAATATAAAATCCCCGGTCACCACCGTGACCGAGGTTCCACATAGATTATGCAAATCTAACTTAGGCTGCTTTTCGCAAAGATTTTTGCTCTTTAGCCGTATTCCTATCCTCCACCGGGGATAAATAAAATGTGTACAACAGTGGATTTAAGGCATTAATATTATCTAAAATATAACTCGCCATCTTCTTAAGCATCATTAGTACTCCTTTGTTTCATATTAGCATCATGTTACCAGAAGAAAACCACATTGTAAATTTAAAAGTCTATTCTAAAATTAAAGACTTATATGTATTATTTGTGTCTTATAACTTTTCGAATTATTTTGACTTTTTTATTATCCAAGGCCATAATTACCCAGCCAACCTAAAAATGGAACCTCACAAAAATGTTCCCCTTTCGGATAACAGTTTTTCACTATCTACCCGAAGGGGAGCAAATCTATTTACTGCATACTACGCCTATGACATTTTAGCCAACAGCTTATATCTTTCCAGTCTTTCACGCGCATCTTGTTCCGTTTTTTCAAACAGATCATCCGCTATATCAGGAAATTGTTTTTTCAAGGCTGAATAACGCACTTCTCCCATAAGGAATTCCTTAAAATCAGCCGTCGGTTCTTTCGAATCCATTATGAAAGGATTTTCACCGGCCTTTTTTCTTTCCGGGTGATATCTATATAGTCCCCAATACCCGCTTTCGACAGCCCGTTTGGCTTCCAGTTGGCTGCAACCCATGCCGGACTTAAGACCATGATTAATACAGGGAGCATACGCAATAATCAAGGACGGTCCCGAATAAGCCTCCGCCTCTAAAATGGCTTTTAAGGTCTGGTTTTTGTCGGCACCCATAGCAATTTGCGCTACATACACATAGCCATAGCTCATAGCAATCATACCCAGATCTTTCTTCTTGATACGTTTGCCGCTAGAGGCGAATTTGGCAACAGCCGCTGTCGGAGTAGCTTTGGATGACTGTCCGCCCGTATTAGAATATACTTCAGTATCAAAGACCAAAACATTAAGATCTTCGCCGGAAGCAAGTACATGGTCTAACCCGCCAAATCCGATGTCGTAAGCCCATCCGTCACCCCCGAAAATCCACTGGGATCGTTGTACCAAGAAATCCTTATTTTGATAAATTTCATTCAGCAAAAGATCATTTCCTTTAATCTTCTCCAACGCGTCAATCAGTTTATCCGCCCTAGAGCGGGTGCCTTGAGCCAGTTCTTTATTAGCCAGCCATTCTTCAGCGGCCTGCTTAAATTCTTCGCCCAGATTATGTTTAGCGGCTTTTTCAATATCCATCGCCAGTTTATTTCTTACTTGTTTTACGCCTGCCAGCATGCCAAGGCCATATTCAGCATTATCTTCAAATAAAGAGTTTCCCCAGGCCGGGCCATGTCCACGATGATTTTTGGTATAAGGAACGGATGGAGCGCTGCCTGCCCAAACGGAAGAACAGCCGGTAGCATTCGCTACCATCATTCTATCTCCAAATAATTGAGTTACCAGCTTAGCATATGGGCTTTCGCCGCAGCCCGCACAGGCACCGGAAAACTCCAAGAGCGGCTGTTCAAACTGACTTCCCTTAACCGTTTCCTTGTTCATGGGGTTTTCTTTGTGAGACAAAATCAACGCATAATCCCAAAGCGCAGCTTGGCTTACTTGTGTGTCAATCGGTTTCATTATCAGAGCCTTTTCCTTGGCGGGACAAACCTCCTCGCAGTTACCACAGCCGGTACAATCAAACGGAGACACAGCCAAGGTAAAGCTTAATTCTTTAGCGCCAACAGCCGCTTTTGCCTTAAAACCTGCCGGAGCCTTTTTCAGTTCTTCTTCATTAACCAGCACAGGCCTGATAGCGGCATGCGGGCAAACATATGCACACTGGTTGCACTGAATGCATTTGTCCATTTGCCATTCGGGCACATTAATGGCGATGCCGCGTTTTTCATAAGCTGTCGTGCCCAAGGGGAAAGTGCCGTCCTCCATACCAACAAAGGCGCTTACCGGCAGTTTATCTCCCTCTTGACGGTTGACCGGGTTCAAAATATTTTTAATAAATGCCGGAACTTTGTTTCCCTTTTCCATTTCATCTTGGGCTCTTCCCCAGTCATCCGGAACACGGACCTTCACACAGGAATTTACCCCTGTGTCAATAGCCGCCTGATTCATCGCTACAACTTTTTCACCTTTTTTACCGTACGATTTTACAACAGCCTCTTTGAGATAATTTGCGGCATCCTCCACCGGAATAATATTAGCGATTTTAAAGAAAGCAGCTTGCATTATCATATTAATTCTACCGCCCAGACCTATTTTCTGCGCGATACCTACTGCATCAATCGTATAAAAATTGATTTGATTTTCATAGATATAGCGTTTCATTGCGGCAGGCAGATTTCCATTCAGTTCCTTAGCATTCCAGGTACAGTTTAAAAGGAAACTGCCGCCCTTCTTTAAGCCTTCTAAAACATTGTACTTATCTACATACGACTGATTATGACAAGCAATAAAATCCGCTTTATTAATAAGATAAGGTGCTTTTATTGGCTGCTTGCCAAACCGCAGGTGCGAAATAGTCACACCGCCGGACTTTTTAGAGTCGTAGGCAAAGTAAGCCTGCGCATACATATCGGTATGATCCCCGATAATTTTGATAGCGCTCTTATTGGCTCCAACCGTTCCGTCCGAGCCAAGGCCCCAGAACTTGCAAGCCTTCGTCTCTGCCGGGGTAGTGTCAATGTCACTCCCAAACGGTAAAGAGGTATATGTAACATCATCCAAAATGCCGACTGTAAAGTTGTCTTTAGGATTCTCAGCCTTGAGGTTTTCAAAGACAGCCTGAATATGTGCAGGTACTACATCCTTGCCACCAACCCCACAGCGGCCGCCAACAATGACGGGTCGCCAGTCGCTGGTATAAAATGCCGCTTTTACATCAAGATATAAAGGTTCATGCAAAGATCCCATTTCTTTGGTACGGTCTAATACAGCGATCTTTTTCACAGTTTTAGGAATATATTTAAAAAAGTGCTCGATTGAGAACGGTCTGTACAAGTGAACAGTCAGAAGACTAACCTTTTCTCCTTGCGCATTCAAGTGATCCACCATTTCTTCAATCGCTTCACACATAGAGCCCATGGCAATAATCATTCTATCCGCATCTTTCGCCCCATAATAGTTAAAAAGATGGTATTCCCGTCCTGTAAGCCGAGTGATTTCCTGCATATAGCCTTCAACAATTTCCGGCAGAGCCTGGTAATATCGATTCGCTACTTCTCGCTGCTGGAAATGGATATCGGAATTCTGAACCGTTCCCCTCAAAACCGGATGATCGGGATTTAACCCGCTCCTTCTGAATTCATTTAGCGCATTGTTATCTACCAAGGCAGCCAGTTCATCATATTCCAGTATCTCTATTTTTTGTATCTCATGGGAAGTTCTGAAACCATCAAAAAAGTTGAGGAAGGGGACTCTTCCCTTGATTGCTGATAAATGCGCCACCGCAGCCAAATCCATAACCTGCTGCACACTGCTTTCCGCCAGCAAAGCAAAACCGGTTTGTCTCGCTGCCATAACATCGGAATGATCACCAAAAATGCTGATGGCATTAGCGCCAACAACCCGAGCACTAACATGAAATACGCCCGGCAGTAATTCTCCGGCAATTTTATACATATTCGGAATCATTAACAAAAGCCCTTGCGAGGCGGTATAAGTAGTCGTTAGCGCGCCCGCCTGCAGCGAACCGTGCACAGCTCCGGCTGCCCCGCCCTCCGACTGCATTTCCACAACATCTACCGTCTGCCCAAAAATATTTTTTCTGCCCTGAGCCGCCCATTCATCAACACTTTCCGCCATATTAGACGACGGCGTAATCGGGAAAATGGCTGCCACATCCGTAAACGCATAAGAAATGTGTGCTGCTGCGGTATTTCCGTCCATTGTTTTCATTTTTCTCTTCGAATTGCTCATAAATCCTCCCCCAATACATCCGCAAATAGTAGGATAGTCCTTGTCAATTGAGCACTATACAACTCCCAGTATCAATGAAATTATTTATTTTCCCCAAAGAGTTTTGCTTCAATTTCCTGGCCTGTTGGTGTTTTTGCCAGGCCTGCATCGGAAGTTTCACGCAAGCTTGGCGGCATAAGACAACCAATTTCATACGAGGCCGCGATAACTTCATCCGGAGGAATTACACTTTTAATGCCCGCAAGCGCAAGTTCAGCCGCAACCAAAGCCTGAACAGCTCCAAAGGCATTGCGTTTCACACAAGGCACTTCAACTAAACCGGCCACAGGATCACACACAAGGCCAAGCATATTTTTTAAAGCTAACGCCATAGCCTGTCCTGCCTGATCCGGCGTCCCGCCAGCCATTTCCACAACAGCGGCCGCGGCCATAGCAGACGCCGCCCCGCATTCCGCCTGGCATCCGCCCGCTGCGCCGGCAAGAGAAGCATGTTCATTAATAATCAGCCCTACGCCCGCCGCCGTAAATAACCCTGCAACAATTTTCTCACGCGGTACGCTAAGCGCCTCGCTGGCAGCCAGCAGCGCCCCCGGCAAAATTCCGCAGGAACCTGCTGTGGGACTTGCAACAATCCGCCCCATAAGGGCGTTAACTTCACTGACAGCCAAAGCATACTGAATAGCTTTTTGCGTAACACTGCCCAAAAGACCTTTTGCTTTTGCGTAGTCGCCAAACTGTTTGGCATCGCCGCCAACCATTCCGCTAACCGATTTTTCCTGACTGTCCTTCCCTTTTTCTACCGCTTTAATCATTACAGTCAGACACTGATCCATTTGCTGCCAAACTGATTCTCGATTTGTTCTGCTTTTTTGTACTTCATAATTTATTATTACTTCAGATAACAAGCACTGCCCGTTATTAGCTAACCCCACCAAATCCATAAATGTAGAAAAACGCTCCATATTACTGCCTCCTAGCAAGGTAATACTAACATAGCTACCTTGACCGCGGGTATGTTAGCTACAATATCATAGGCTTGATGTGAAATCGGCTCATCCGATTCTAAAATCATCAGCGCTTCGGCACCACGCTCCTGGCGCGAAACCCGCATAAAAGCTACATTTATTTTTTCCTGCGCCAAAACTTGCGTTACAAGCGCCACTACTCCCGGTCGATCTTCATGAATGGTAATTAAGGTGGCGTATTCGCCCGTAAGCTCCACTTGATAGCCATTTATTTGCGTGACAACAATACTGCCTCCGCCGATAGAAGATCCCATTACGGAAGCTTTCCGGCCCGATTTTCCAACCATTTCAATAACGGCAGTGTTGGGATGAACATTTGCAAAGTCGCGCCTAGTAAATTCGATTTTCATACCCGCCGCTGACGCAAGCGTCAGCGCGGCAGGTATGCGTTCATCATCGGAAGAAAAACCAAGTAAGCCCGCGGCGATGGCTTTATCTGTTCCATGCCCGCGACCGGTTTTAGCAAAAGAACCATGCAGCCTTACCATAACCTGAGACGGTTCTTCCCCTAAAATTGCCCGGGCTATTTTGCCCAGCCTGGTCGCCCCTGCAGTATGGGAGCTTGAAGGCCCAATCATGATGGGACCAATGATATCAAATACGCCTTTCATAACTTCCTCCCAAACCTTGTTAAGACAATTTCATCTACCATTCCCAATTTATTTAGCACATTCTCCGTCTTTAAGGGTAGAAGACTCTTCTGCTACCTGTTTGTTATTAATCCCGAGAGCATAATAACATACCGTAACAATTGCACAGAATACTGCGCCGGCAATCAATCCGCCCTGCGTATCATTATTAAACCACATTCCGATTAATACAAAGGCTAAAAATGCCAGGGTAATATAGTTACTAATGGGGAACAGCACTGATTTAAATGGATGTGAACCCATTTCTTTTTGCCATTTCTTTCTAAACTTCAGCTGGCTGAGGCATAACACAATCCAAGGAGCCATGCCCGGCAGAATACTGGCGCTGTAAATATACACAAATAATTTGGAGTTAGGATAGACATAGTTAAAAAATACGCCCAACAGCAGACAGCCAATGGTGACTTTAATACTATTGCTAGGAACACCGCTTGCAGAAACCCGACCTAAGAATTTTGGTGCCTGTCCATTTTCAGCTAATGTATAGAGCATTCTTCCTGCACTATATATACCGCTGTTGCAACCAGACATAGCAGCAGTGAGCACTACGAAATTGATAATACCCGCTGCCGAAGCAATGCCTACTTTAGCGAAAGTCATAACGAACGGACTTCCAATGGTACCGATTTGATCCCAAGGGTAAATGGCTATAATTACGAAGATAGCACCAACATAAAAGATCAAGATACGCCAGATGATATTCTTGATTGCTTTGCGCAAAGTATTTTTAGGATCTTCCGCTTCACCTGCAGTAATGCCAACAAGTTCTACCCCTTGATAAGCTGCGGTTACCAGACACAGGGCAAATAAGAATCCTTCCCAGCCTCCCGTAAAAAAGCCGCCGTTATTAAAGAGGTTACCTATACCCATGGCTTGTCCGCCATTGCCAATTCCCAAAAAGATTACACCTATACCGATTACCAGCATAGCCACTATTGTAACGACTTTTATAATCGCAAACCAAAACTCGAATTCTCCATAATATTTCACAGAAACCAAATTAGCCGCTGCAACAATTCCCACGCCTATTAAAGCAGGTATCCACTGCGCCAAATCAGGAAACCAATAATTCATATAAATTCCGATTGCTGTTACTTCGGACATACCTACCGTAACCCACAAGAACCAATAGCACCAAGCTGTCAGATATCCCGCCCAGGGACTAATATACTTATGCGCATATGTAGCAAAAGAGCCGGTAACCGGTTCGAGATAAAGCATTTCCCCCATAATCCGCATAACAAAGAACATGACAATGCCAGCCAGTGCATAAGCAAGCATTACCGAAGGACCCGCCCACTTAATAGTGCTCGCCGAACCCATAAACAGCCCGACACCGATAGTTCCACCTAAAGCAATCAATTCAATATGGCGCGCTTTCAGACCACGGCTTAGTTGTTTTTCTTTCATTATCTTTCATTCCTTTCCAAACATCATATAATATTTACACAGTATCGATGAAGTTCCATAACCTTTTTGATGGTGTTGATTTGTTCTTGATCGGCTGTCTCCAATTCCAATTGAACATTCGCATAGCCTAAGGCCACACCGCGCGCTTCTCGATTATGGCTAATATTTAATACATTAGCGCCTGTTTCAGCTGTCAGCTTTAAAAGCTGACAAAGAAAACCCGGTTTGTCGGGAATTACTATATCGAAGACTACTTTGCGTCCCGTTTTAGCCAGCCCTTGATTAATAATACGGGACATCATATTAACATCAATATTGCCGCCGCTAATTAAGGCTACTATTTTACTGTTCTTGTAAGAATGAAGCCTGTTTAGCACCGCTGCGACAGAAACAGCGCCGGCTCCTTCGGATATAGTTTTGATGCGTTCCATCAAAAGTAAAATTGCACTTGCTATTTCTTCTTCATCTACTGTTACAATGTCATCAACATAGCGCTGAACCAAATCGAATGTAAGCTCCCCTGGGGTCCGCACGGCAATTCCATCCGCAACAGAAGGAATCCCGTTACAAGTGATAACCTTCTTTTGCGCAACCGATTCCGCCATGGAAGGCATGTTTTTAGTCTGGACGCCTATCACTTTTACGCTTGGTTTTAAGTATTTAACTGCCGCGGCTATACCGGAAATCAGTCCACCACCGCCAATCGGTACAACGACAGCCTCTACGTCAGGCAAATCTTCTAATATTTCTAAAGCAATTGTTCCCTGGCCAGCCACAACCTTGGGATCATTAAAAGGGTGAATAAAAGTAAAATCTTGTTCCTTCTGTAAGCGGCACGCCTCCTGATATGCATCGTCATAGACTTCGCCATGAAGCACAACCTTTGCGCCATAGCTCGTAGTTGCTTTGACCTTAGATAGGGGTGCGTTCTGGGGCATGACAATGGTAGACTGAATACCAAAAAGTGAACCTGCCAGCGCCGTTCCCTGAGCGTGATTTCCCGCAGACGATGCAATTATTCCACGTTTTCTTTCATCACTCTTTAAATTGGCAATTTTGTTGTAGGCTCCTCGCAATTTAAAAGAACCTGTCCGTTGCTGATTTTCCAGTTTTAGATAAACGCGATTTCCTGTCATTTCACTAAGCGTATTCGTATAGGCCAGTTCTGTTCGGATAGCCACACCCTTGAGTGTTTCCTGGGCTTTTTTTACGTCCTTCAATGAAAAATCCATTTCGGCATCTCCTTATCATGCATGGTTGCAAGCAATTAATTCGATTTCCACTAACACCCCTTTCGGCAAATTTGCTACAGCGACACAAGAGCGAGCTGGTAATTTGTCAGTAAAATAGCTCCCATATATCTCATTTACAGCGACAAAGTTGTCCATGTTTGTAATAAATACCGTAGTTTTTAGAACATCATCAAAATTCATTTCTGCAGCCAACAAAATTTGTTTGAGATTTTCCATTACTTGTTTTGCTTGCGCTTCAATCCCCCCAGCAACAACTTCCCCTGTTTCAGGATTAATAGGAATTTGACCAGAGCAAAACAGATAGCCTCCTGAAATTCTCGCTTGGGAATAAGGGCCGATCGCTTGCGGGGCCAGGTTGGTTTGAATTACTTCTTTCATTTTTTCTCCTCCTAATAAATATCTGTTGTGGCAACACTCCATTACTATACAAAGACAGTTAATGCCGTTAAAACAATTTAAATGATAAAATTATTTTGACAGTAATAATTTTTTACTATTACGCATTAAAAAAATTTTACTGTCAAAGCAAGAGTTATTACACCTCCCCTTCCTAATTGCCCTTGAACGGCTATTACGAAGCAATATATCTACTACAGAACTTCACAAGCTACTTTGCGAATTTTTTCTACCTTTATTATTTCATTAAGAATTTTCTGATTTCAATTTATATTCTAGTTATTCTATAAATAATAATAAATTCCTTCTGCGATAATAAAAAATTATTAAATTTATTGTTACTTTTTTCTCATTTTCCTTCGACTTAGCAAAACCTCCTCGATTCTTCTAAAAACAAAAAAACCCGCGATTTACGCAGGTGTCAACAGGACTCATTAATAGCGGAGGCGGAGACTGTCTCCGCCTTATAGTGACGCGCTAAAGCTAAAGCATGATGCTCCTCTAATATTCTTTCAACGGTTTCCGCTTGTGATTCCCCACATCTTACAATAAGAACTACTGGTATTGGATTGTTTCTCTGGTCCGATTTAATATTTTTAGTGGTAACTACCCAATCAATAATTAATCCTATGATAGCTCCAGCAAAAAATCCTAGTAATCCCCATATAATCGGACCCCAGTAAAGCACAGACCCCCATACTGTCCCAAACAACATACAAAGAGTAGCTAATAACGCAGCTCCATCGAGAATGCTCACGCCGTCGGCCCGATACATGCGATCAAACACGGAAATCTTCCGTGTTGTTTTACGTAGTGGTACTGCCATGACTTCTTTCTTTGTTAAACCGATACGTGTTAAATCCGCTATAGCAATTTCCAGAAAAGGCCCATGATCAAAAGAGGCAAAAATATACATAGTAACTCCTCAACGTGTCACAATGGCATAATATATTCCTTATCCATATATTCTTGCTTCAAATATCTAGCCTGTTCAGCGTCATAATATTTATTCACTTCGACAACTCCAGCATAAGCCGCATAAGCCGCATATCCATATATGGAAGGCGCAAACAGAAACCATTGATAATTAAGAATGAACTTTGCACTATTAAAATCACCAATTAATGAAAAAATAATCGCTTCACAGAGATGTGACATATAGGTCATTGCAATCCAAGAAGCTAATATTATAACCCCTTCATCAAGCTTTCTTGAGTAAAGGTGCCCCAAACCTGGAGTGAAAAGTGACCATAGCATAGCTAGTATCGGGTTCCTCCTTTTCCCATGCCCAAATTCGAACGCCGTTACCTTGGAGGGTGATATGGGAAAATCCTCCCGTTCCGCAATAATGTAATACTTATTCAGCTCTATTGTCTCTGAGTAGCTATCCCATATTGCATATACGTAAACGCCTATATATAAAAGCACCCATCTATAATCAACCGCTACCGTAGCCTCTTGGAACCGCCCGGTTAATGACAAAATAATAGCAGTATTGATATGAGCCTGATTATTAACAAAAAACTCCCAGGAAAGCAACAGGAATCCGGACAAATGACTACTAATAAGTAGATGTCCAAATCCCGGCAGTGCAGCAGACCACCATGCAGTAACCCAAGGATTCCTCAGATGTGTTCCTAGTATACCCAATACTGTCAGGGTAGCTTTGGGATGTCGAGGATATTTTTCAGTACTCATAAAAACACCACCGATATTATTCAGTCAGACTAATCAAATGAACTCAGTATTCCTATCGAATAAATAAATGTTTCCTAACACCCCCATTATCCACTCGGCTCCCCTTTTGCTTTCCCAAATGTTCATCACCACAAGGTGCTAATCTACTAGGCTTTCAAGCACGTTTGAACACTATGCGGATTCTTCTCTTTTATTTGCGTTTTGTTCATGAAAACGCCCGTATTTAGTTTGTACAAAAAAAGTATCAGCATACGTTAATACCCTAATTCTTTTCATGTACATTTTCTTATATATTTTTACAGTTAGCATACATTCTTCGATATTAGATATTAAAAATTTTTACTAAATTTCACAAAAAACGTTAAGCATAGTTCCATATTGATTTATTAACTTAGCGCTTTCGTAGCGCACGACAGGTTTCTTTTCCCGCATGTTTCCATTTGAAATTCAAGGGATAATATACCTGTCCCCGTCTCCCTTAGATATACCCGTTCTCGGAACTCTACGACAACTTTTCTGACACAGAGAGGATAATTACGAAAGATAAATAGCAAAATATAGTACTAACATAACGCTCGTAAAACAAATTTTTATTAATAAGGAACTATCACCATGCACAATCAACCCCGCCGTCCCCTCATGACCCTCAGCCTGTATGGCGTTACTTATTTTCATCGGCAGAATCCTTACATGGTAGCTTGGTTGTCCGCTATATATCCCGGTTTTGGTCACTATTTGCTTAATCAATATGCACGGGCTACCTTATTAACTTTATCTGAAGTGACTACAAATACACTAATTCATATAAACGAAGCAATTATTTATTCCTTTTGCGGACAATTTGAAATGGCCAAAGCCATCATCAAAACACACTGGATCTTGGGCTATGTCATCATTTATTTTTATGCAATATGGGACAGTTATCGATCTGCTTTGATACAGAACAAAATGTGTCAGCTTGCAGAGCTTGAAAATGAACCATTAAATTGTACAATCATTCATCCGTTTGAAATTCAATATCTGGAACAAAGAAATCCATGGATAGCAGCCTTTTATTCTTTCTGCTTTCCCGGTCTGGGGCAATTGCACAATCAGCAATGGTTACTTGCATTTTACGCAATCAGCTGGTGGTGGATTTACCTTTCCTTATCCCATGCGCATACATCCCTCTTGTACCTGTTACTTGGTAATGTTCAAGAATCGATTGCCGTACTTAACCCACACTGGCTGTTATTTATGCCTTCCGTTTGGGGAGGATCGATTTATCATGCTTTTTATACAGCCTTGGAACATAACCGGCTTTTTCGGCTGGAGCAGCGCCAGCATTTCGTAGAACGCTACCGGAACTCGGAAGTTCGCATCTTCCCTACAAAGTAGGTGCTGATAAATTGCTGATTATTGGAACTTTTGAACATTCCCTTGAGTTAGAACAGGTCTTAGCTGTATTGGAGCATAACGGGATTGCCAGAAAGCATATGCTGGTAATTCCCATGGATACGGAACCTACTCCCCCAGTCCGGTTTATTACCAAAGCACGCGACTTCTATACCAAGGGTATTGAGGTTGGCATGGCCTGTGCTACGGGAAGCGCTGTCATTGGTACTTGTGTCGGGTTCATTTTACCATGGGGGCCCATCTTTGTAGGGTTAATAGCTGCCGCTATTGGCTTTACTATCGCTTTTGGAATATATTTTCTCATCAACAAGGGCACGCACCGGCATCTCCCGAAAAAATTACCAGAAATTACGATCATCGTTCAGTGCTTGGAAGAACAGTCTATCCTGGTTATGGAGACCATGTGGGAATATCGGGTTCTGACAGTTGGCCGAGCTCCGGAGCCATCCTAAAAACCGACTCCATTTTGGGCTATACCTATACTTATTGTCTCCCGGGGCGGTGAGTGTGCGAACAATATCTATCATATCAGGGTAATCAATACAGATAAAAACCAGGAACTCAAAAAAGAAAGCCTCAACTCCTCATTATATAAGGGTTGAAGCCACTTTTCGCCATTACCAGTGTTACGGTTCACCGTATCGCTGGTAACTGCGAAATTCTATTAATATTTCCTTATATGAACTCTTTAAGCCATAATTACAGATGTAATTGCCTCGCAATGGCTTCCACATGTTTCTCACGTAACCATTCACCAATTTCTTTACCCTTTAATGTTTTGGGGACAACCGTTTCTTGAGGCAAGGCCATTATAGCTTTCAGTGGTCCCAATTGGGTAATCTTTAATCCCGCCGCTTTAATAATGAGGTCAAACTCCTCTATAGTAAGAGAACTACGCCTTAATTTATTAATGGTATCTACAATCTTATCAGGAGTGGGATTTTCCAAAAAGCCTATTGTCTGGCTGACAGTAACGGCCGCATCCATCCAGCCGCCAGGCAATTTCATTCGATTATTCCATAATCCTAACCTTTCTTTGTCCAGCACTACACCTAAGGCTGCAAACCTTACCTTCGAATTTTGTGTAACTTTTGCCACCGAATCTAACGCTGCTATTACTCTTTCAAATTCTCCTAGAGACAAATCCGAGATTTCTTTAAATGTAATCTGCAATAAATTCGTCTCTGCCAAAACCTTGAAAAATCGTCCTGGTTCCTGTGCTTCTGACAAAACCATGCCCAATTCCGCAACCATCCGCTCCACAGGCTCATGGGCAAGTTCTTCCCCAGCAGCAATCACAAGCGGCAGCGTATTACAGTCTATTGTGAAACCAAAACGGGCGGCTTGCCCTGCAAGTCGCAAGGCGCGCATTGGATCATCGGAAAAATGTTGTCCATTCGCCCTAAGGACCTTAGCTTCTATATCCTCTCGTCCATGGAAAGGATCGATAATTTCTCCCGTTAAACAATCTAGAGCCATGGAGTTCACCGTAGTATCACGTCTAAAAAGATCTTCTTCTATGGTGATCTTTGGTTTAGCGGATACCTTGAACCCCTTGTAACCACTACCTACTTTCCGCTCCGTTCTCGCAAAGGCAACTTCGCGCTTTATGCCGTCTATCACCAAGTGAAAAACGGGAAAAGACTTGCCGAAATCTTCAGCCTCCGGAAAAAGCATTTTGAAATTTTTCTTAACCATACCAACAATACTAAAATCAATATCCTTCGATGTTCTTCCCATAAAACTATCGCGAACACAACCACCGACTCTAAAAACACGTCCACCGTTTTTTGCAATAATTTCGGCAAAATCTATCTCTGTTAATGCACTAGTACTCATACTATATCCTTTTCCCCTCTACTTTTCAGCCCTCCAGGCTTTTCCTACACTACTTATTAGAAAAACCTACCTCTTTTATCTTATGTATCTTCCCTTTTATCCTTGTTGCCCAAAGCGCCTCCATGACAAGATCTCCTTTATCCCCAAGTATCTCCACATAGGAGCATGTATCTTGGACATCAATAATGCCAATATCATCTCCACGAATACCTGGAATGGCAGTAATCGCTCCTAGTATATCTCCTGGCCGCATCTTCGTCTTTTTGCCTGCATTTATCCTAATTCTAGTAATCTGTCTGTTTAATTTTTCGTTTTTATCAATTTTTAATACAGGCTCAATTCCATCACGTCTATTAAAAATCAATTCACCTTCTGCCACTTCTTCTACCGTCGGAGTTTCTTTTTTCGGTATCTTATAATGAACATATTCCTCTATCTCATGTAAAATCCTATATTCATTTTTAGTTGCAAGGGTAATCGCCACCCCTACCTTCCCTGCCCGTCCTGTCCTGCCAATTCTATGCACATAGCTTTCATTATCGAGGGGCATATCATAATTGACCACTAGAGATATATCATCTATATGGATACCCCTAGCTGCCACATCAGTCGCAATCAAAAATTGAAATTCTCCCCTTTTAAAATCATGAATGGCACTAAGCCGATCCCTTTGTTCCATGCCCCCATGCAAGGTTCCACATGAGTAGCCTTTATGTTGCATCTTTTTAAAAACAGTTTCTACCTTGTCTCTTGTATTGCAAAAGAGAATACAACTATCTGGTCTTTCAGTATATATGATTTTAGTAATTAGATTGAATTTTTCATCTTCTTCTACTTCATAATAAACTTGCCGGATGTTTTCCAGGCTAGAAGTTTCCGAATCAACCTCTATTTTTATAGGCTTATTCATGTATTGTTGGCAGATTTCCTGAATCTTATCGGGCATAGTAGCAGAAAATAACATCGTGAGCCTGTTAGTAGGCAACACGTTTATGATAGCTTTCACCTGCTCGATAAAACCCATATCAAGCATTTTGTCTGCTTCATCAATAATTAGGTACTGCACCTCTCCCAGATTCATATTTTTTCTTTCAATATGATCTAAGGCTCTCCCTGGTGTACCAACAATAACATGTACTCTTTGCCTTAATTCCCTTCTTTGTATTTCCATAGATTGTCTGCCAAAAACAGCAGCGCATCTTACCCCTCTAAATCTCCCTATATTGGAAATATCCTGTTTTAATTGTACCGCCAATTCTCTAGTTGGCGTAAGAACCAATACCTGGGGATTTTTTTGCTCTATTTCAAGTTTCTCACAAACCGGAATGGCAAAAGCCGCTGTCTTACCACTACCCGTCTGGGATCTCACTATGATATCCTTCTGTGCAAGAACTAAGGGTATTACTTCTTCCTGAACCTTAGTTAGCGTCTCATACCCCAAGTCCTTTAATGCTTTTTTTATTTCCTTACTAAAAACATAATTCGCAATATATTGATCATCCATCTTATTATATACCTCATTTTTTCTCGAATTGTCCAATCTCCAGCCTACTGTAGTTTGTATCTCATTATACATATAATAGTGCCTCAGAGTGAATATAAAAATACTCCTGCTAATAGCCTAGTTAATCGTTTTCTACATCCGAAAAGCAATAGGTACTCAGGCTTGACTTTCTTGAATCGGACAACGAGATTCAAAGCTCCCTGTTATCACTAACTTTTCCAGCAGTTTCGTACGGTTCTACCGAGTCAGTCCCCGAGTATAATATCTTATAAGTTATTAACTTCCATAAATAGTGACAAGAACTCCTACCACTTAAACAAAATTGGGTAGGAGTTCTTGTTTCACCGTTTGACCTGATACGGTTCTCCGTATCGGGAACAACGGCTAAAAAAATGTGGCAATGAGTCTGCCCTCATTGCCCTGCAAAAAGTGCCGTCACCACTACTTAAAGACTGCAAGTGAAAAAGAGTGCAGCTCATTTATTGTTGAGCCTTCTGGTCAAGCAAAATTTGTTCTTCTCCCCATACATGAAGTTCATTTAACGCTGGCAATAATGATTTCCCTCGTTCTGTCAAAGAATACTCAACTTTTGGGGGGATTGTATCATATTGTATTCTGTTGACTAGTTGATATGCTTCCAGCTCTTGTAGGGATTTTGTAAGCATCATATTCGTAATGCCAGTGACACTTCGTTTTAATTCATTATACCGTATAGATTCTTGTTCTGATAAATGCCACATAATTGGAATCTTCCATTTCTGTCCGATAATATCTAATGCATATATAATGGGACACTTTGCTTCATATATATTTTGATTCGGTTGAGAAATCTCTTTATTGCTCATTTTTATTTCCTCCAAGGTGTAAATTATATACTAAGGCAGAAAATACTGCGTACTTGTAATTTACTGCTCGTCTAATTATGATTATACCATAATTAAAAATATTTTAGGAGGACATAATGAAAATATTAGCAATTAACGGAAGTCCGAGAAAAAATAAAAATACTGCGACTCTGTTGGACTATGCTTTGCAAGGCGCAGCTTCAATCGGAGTCAAAACAGAGATGGCAAATCTTTATGACTTAAACTATAAAGGATGCGTGAGCTGTTTTGCCTGTAAATTAAAGGATGGAAAAAGCAGTGGCAAGTGTGCATATCGTGATGACCTTTCGCCGTTGCTTGAAAAAGCAATGGCTGCAGATGTGATTCTTCTTGGTTCTCCGATATACTATCACTTTGTAACTGGACAGATGCGCTCATTTATGGAACGACTTATGTTCCCAATTGATAGTTATGCAATTGATACTAATACTGGGATGCAGCGTGCACTTTTAAACAAGGTTGTCCCTGTAGGATTTATCTATACGATGAATGCTCCTGAAAGTATAATGAAAGAATATGAATATCCAACTATAATGTCATATAATGAACATGATTTAGGGAGATTGTTTGGATATTGTGAATCAATGTGTTCTATGGATACCTATCAATTTAATGACTATTCCAAATATGACGTTACATTTTTCGACGAAAAAGACAAGGCAGAGATAAGAGGAAAGCAATTTCCGATTGACTGTCAAAAAGCATTTGATTTAGGAATAAAACTTATAGGGGAAGCAAAGAAGATGCAATAATAGGAGGAATTACCATAAAGATATATGCAATAAACGGTGGCCCACGAAAAACATGGAACACTGCAGCCCTGCTGGATTACTTTGTGAAAGGCGTCCATTCCGTTCAGGAAGATGCCGAAATAGAAATGATTCATCTATATGACTATACCTATACGGGCTGCAAAAGTTGCTTTACCTGTCAGCGAAAAAACGGGAAACCGCTGGAATGTGCGGTATGCGATGATATACATGACATATTGAAAGGGGCATTTGATTCTGATGGAATTATATTTGCTACTCCTATTTATTTTCATGATATTTCAGCGCAACTGCGAGGATTTTTGGAACGCTTAATGTATCCGGGCGTTTCTCCCAAAGATGTCCCGACAGCATTGATTTATACGATGAATGCAACGGAACAGCAAATGGAAGAATTCCATTTTGAGACAAATCTCGCTACATCTAAATTGTTTTTGGGGCATACTTTTCATGTAACACCGGAGCAAATTTTCGCGTTCAATACCTATCAGCATAAAAATTATGATGATTACAGATCAACCCGTCATAACGAGGCAGAAAAAAGAGCCTGGCATAAAAGAGCGAGTGTGTGAAGAAATCTCTGTATCTTTGATCTTCTATGATAATTGACTAGGCTGATGGCCGTTCCCAGGATTTCAAGGAAAAGAACCAGCCTTAGCTGCAATATAAAATATATTTTCTTGTATGT
>Ga0316604_10001174_pt1 | contig 24529 bp, 9 predicted proteins | sample OWC_soil_day20_C_FD_207650 | JGI IMG/M metagenome (GOLD analysis project Ga0316604, IMG submission 207650) | Wetland soil microbial communities from Old Woman Creek delta, Ohio, United States - OWC_soil_day20_CT | ecosystem: Environmental > Terrestrial > Soil > Wetlands | place: USA: Ohio...
ACCGTGGTTCGCCGCCACTCTCCCCTTGAAAAGAAGCATCGAAAGCCAGTGCTACAAACCCTGCCTGCGCTAGTTTTTCTGCATACAGACCGGCCGTTTGCTCCTTTACACTACTTCCCGGATGCACACATATAATAGCCGGATATTGATGTTGCGCATCAAAATTCACAGGCAGATGAAGATTGGCTGCTACCAGCCATGTGCTGTTCTTAAATTTTACTGATTGTTGCATGAATGCAAATTTCCCTAAAGACGGAGAAAGCGATGTTTCCAAACCGTGTAAAGGTGTATCCAAATTACTTGTAAGTCATATGCTATATTATGATGACGAGTTTACCGCGATATACCTTCGTTCTACGCTGCTCATTTACTTCAAGCACATAAATATACAACCCCTCACTGGAGTCGCTGGTAGATAATAAATGTACGGTAATCGTATCAGAGCCGGTGGTGGTGCCGGTTAAAGTGATTGTAAAACTTCCACCAGGAGAACTTTCGTATGTATTGACATGGTCTGTGATAGCAACATAATAAGTCAGCAGCAGATACCGGTAAGTAATAACACGGGTAGCAATGGTTTCATAATAGAGGGGCTTTGGTATATAAAGAATATAGTTATAGTCAGATATGGGGGCGTATGTGCCTGTCTGGTATTAACTAAATTACAATATTATTTTAACTTATCCCCTGTGAAGACTCAAGCGATGACTAGCTACCTGAACTTCACTTCAAATAAATAAGGCCATTGTTTTCCGGTTATCAGAAAATTGCCTCTTGCACTATCATAAGCAATGCCATTCAATACGTCTTCATGAAGGTCTGGCAACTGATCAGGATTGAATACCTTGCCACCATGCGCAAAGATATCCGTCAGGTCAGCTTTCGCAACAACGCGTCCACTTTCCGCATTAATCTTCAAAATATTATTGGTCAGAAACTGGTTGGCGTAAATAAACCCATCTACATATTCTAATTCGTTGATGTTATTAACCGGACCGTTCTGATCTGTCACACTAAGGGTCTTTTGCAGCTGTAATGTATTTGGATCCAGGTATTGCAGATTGGAGGTACCGTTACTGGCAATGAGACTTTTGCCGTCGTGCGTCATCGCCCAGCCTTCTCCGGGCCATGGGTATTCTGCGATCTTTTTAAAATCTTTCAGATCGTAAACAAAGATCTTATTACTACGGTAGGTAAGTTGGAATATTTTGTTGTCGAAGATCGCGATGCCTTCTCCAAAAATGGATTTGTCAATATAATGCTCTCTGATTGGCTTACCAGTGGTGAGGTCAATTTGAGCAAACTTGCTAAATCCTTCGCGGCCAGTGCTTTCAAATAGTTCGTTGTTGTGGACTAATAGGCCTTCTGTATAGGAGGTAGTGTCGTGAGGGTATACATTTAGGACGGTATACTCCATAAATGCGGGTAAACTTTCTGAAGCGGTGGTATTTTCTGCTTTCGGCTGATTGTTAACACAGGCAGCAAAAAGGAAGGTGATGGATATGGCTAATAATCTATTTTTCATAAATACCAGACTTTAATTACCCTAAAGATATATTGTAATTTCTAAACAAAAAGCCCCCGGATCTTTCGACCTGAGGGCTTAAAGCTTGCGGACTAAGCAGGGAAGGTTTCGAACCAGTTTGAAGAAGATTTATCTGAAATCCTGGCCTTTATTGGAGAAATGCATCTGAGCAGTATGCCTGGCATGCTACATCTCCGTTATATATTGAATCTCAAGCATTAAACTTCTCATTCTTAACAGCGGCAATGGTTGTTGTGTAAGGTTAGAGAAAATTGTCAGGTCAAAATATAAAACAGCCTTGTTGGTTCCAGGGTTGTGTGTACTATACCAAAGATTAATACTTCCAGCCCATTCTGTAATCATCTCAGCCAGTTTTTTATCGTTTGTAGTGGCCGTTGGATTAACCTGGATGCCTTGTATAGGCTGCATCATGACCGGTAGGCTTACATAACCAGTAGCGGCATTCGGTTGATACATATACTGGCAACTCATCAGTATACTGATTGTATCCTGGGAGTTCTCTTCCAGCAGTGTATCAAACAGGTTAGTCAGTTGTGCAGTAAGCGATTCATAATTATGTTGCCCGGCCGGTGCATTAATCGTCGATATATCTATCGGCATATCGCTGTCGGTAGTTGGATGATAAGGATTTGAAAACTGTACCAGCCCTGTCGTGTATTTGAATGGCTCACTGCTCGGTTTATTGGGCACCAGTTCCGCATTCCGGTTAATGCATGCGGTAGTAGACGCATCCTGTCTTGCCAGGATATTCATCGCCGGAATAACCACTGTTCTGTCTTGTATAACCTGTCCTTCTGCTGCGGATAATACCGTTCCATCTTTTGTATAATAATAACAGTAATCGCCGAAACATGCACCTGTATATGGATTGCTTTCATATCCGTTGATATTAACAACAGGCTGACCAATTCCTGCCGGAGGCAAACCATGCAATGATACAATAAGCGCCTGCACTTCATTGATGGTAGCTATTCCTTCCTGTATGTAGAAGGAATAAGGCAACACCTGTATACTATTAAAAAGTTTATTGTTACCCGGCATCGCCAGCATATTACTTTGAGCTGCAGTGACAACATTCGCTGTCAGAGTCGTGTAAGATATAAGTGCAGTAGACACTGTATCAAGCAATGGGTCGTCGTCAGCAGTGCCGGCAGTTACCTGTGTAAGCTGTGATTCAAGTACTGCAAATACAGACGGCGATACGGTTATAAACTCTGCAAGTTGTGGGAAAGCGTCCTCAATACCCATGAGCATTTTACTGCTGACATCTGCCACATTGAAGTTGATCGTGAACTCCAGTTGATCCTGCGGATAGTGTATCTGTAATGCATATTCAATGTTATAGTTCCAGTTTAGTAACTGGTTAATATTGTCTGCGTCTGGTGGTACAGTAGATTCTCCAGACTGGTTGACCATCGAAGGTGCAGTTGGGAATTCCCGCAATATCATCGGTACCTGTATTTTACCCAAATCTCCGGTAAGAGGGCTGTCGTTCGTGGATAACGGTGTAACGAAACTCAGCCAGGTGGATGCTTCGTATCCTTCAATATTGGGTAGGCTGCTGATCTGGTGTTCAATTGAACTACCTGCAAAACTCAGGTCCAGATCAACATAAGGCAATAATTCATTATCGCTGCCTCTTACCACCTGCGGTGATGAAATCAGGAATGGAATAGGGATGGCTGTGCTGGTTTGCAGGGTAAGTTTGGGAGAAGTAAAAGTAATGGAGTCGCTGTCATTACCTTCATTGATCTCTGACATTACCACTTTCGTAAGGGGCGGCAAAATTATATTTCCAGTCATGTCTGTAAAGCCTGCGCTTATTGTCACCGTTGTACTGCCTGGAATTGCCAACCCGTTAAGTTTAAGGATAACCCTGCGATTATTGTTCGCATCTATACCAGCATTGAACACACTGATTCCTTCGCTTATTGTAAAATTACTATTGATGCCCGCAGCAGATTCGTTAGGTGGATTTGAGAATACAAGGTATAAAATTGTATTATCTGCACTATCGACCATTACATCTGCAAATTTGAAATTGCGGTTAATGCTGCCGTAAAGACGTGGGGCTATATCGATCGTTGCATCTGCGCTAACATTCGCATGAAACTGTACGGCCGCCTGAGTTGTGTAAGCGTTCGTCAATTTTACCAACAGCTGTTGTTTAAACGCTTCTCTTACTGCATCTGCATTTGGATTTTCATCTCTGAATACTGGCACCATCCAGTTTTTTACAATATCGGCAAGTGCCTTTTTACCCGCCAACAGATCTTCCAGATAAGTTGTTTGCTTTTTATTATCTACCAGTTGAATGGCTGCAGTAAATTCCGGTGACAGTACATTATCGATACTGCTGAAGAACTGATATCCCCACTGATCCATATCAATGCCGGTGAAATCAGCATATACAGATGGAGTGCTAAAGTCTATCCCCGTTTTTTCTGAGTAATAGTAGATAGGAACCTGTTTGCGGGATTCCAGTTTGTTGGAGATAGGGCGAGGTGCGAACATATCCGGATTTGCAGGATCATTGATACTATATGCTATTGGAGTCAGGAGCGTTTTGTCCAGTCCAAGTCGTACTGCCCAGGTTTCTTTATCGTTGCCAGCATTTTGCCGGTCTGTGCCAGTTGCCACGCGCAATGTGTATTTGCCGGTTTCCTGAAGTGCTGTTTCAAAAAGTGCAGCAAAAGTATCAAGGCTATGGGTATCGCCACCCTGGCTATCGGAAAGAGGAGATACTTCCGTTGCCGCCTGAAGGATACCTCCTGTGGTTTCAAGATCACCGGCAGCTGCATTCCTGGTTCGTGTAATAGTGAAGCTAAGGTCAAGACGGAATATCTGTGCCGGGTTCAGATTGGCAGGTACAATTGCAAAGGTCATCAGGTGCGACGCATCTGGAGACTCAACATCTGTAAGTCCCTGTGACCTGTTTTCGAGGAACAGGTAGATAGAGGTAAGCCAGTTTTGTACCAGGTCAGATACCTGCTCCGCAGAGAGTGTATAACCTTGCTGCAGGAGCGTTGTATCTACTGTATATGCAATGCCGTTTGGATCTGTAAGCTGGTACCATAACTGTTTATATACTGCCAGATCTTTATTCGCCTGTTCTATAACAGTAGATGTTGTTTCTTCAGGCGATTCCGGAAAACTGAACTGTGCAACGCCAGTATACGTTTCCGTCTTATCTGTATTGCTGATATTGTTTATGCTTAATGTCAACAACAGGTTCTCCGGCACGTTATCAACCTGTATTGTCACCGTTTGTTTATCTGACCCGAGGGTGATATGGAGGATGTTTATACCTTGATCCAGGCTGTAATTGGCAGGGTCTATAGAAGATGTTTCTTCAAGAGGTGCTGTAAACCATGCAGTGATGGTAGTTGCATTGGTAACTTTCCCCCACATTAGTCCCTGGTAATAACTGTCGCCAAATGAGAGGTTTAACTGTAACAGAGGCGCTTTATTAATATCTGAAATAACTTCCCATGATGCGGCAACGGACGGCCATTGATTTAACCCGATAAGAGGATCTGTGTATCCTGTAAGTATCGGTACCATATTCAACTGGCTATTGCCGGATGGCTGAGACAGCGTAGTTATAAGCAGGTTGCCATACAGGTCCAGCCATCCATAATCTATCTGCAGCAAACCGCCAAGACCACGATAGGGGCTTTCTGCCTGATCTGGCATATCACCGGAAGTGAGTACAACATTTTTGGCAAAGCGGCTGTAGGGGATGGATTGGGAATAGCTCCAGTTGTCTCCTTCAGCCTGTGATTTAGGATAACTCATCTTATCATTTATATCCTGATCCTCATTTTCTCCTGATGGAGTGGCCGGAAGTCCGAGATTACTGGCATTAAAATAATTGTTATCAGCTATCTGGTAAGAAAGCATGTTATAGGTGTTAAGCAGGAATAGCTCACCATAATTATTCTCTGATGGGTCATCCGGAATCTCTGGTGGTACCGGGCGTTCGGCAGCAATTCCTGCCACTCCCGGTGCTACCGAAGATGAACGGATATCTGGTCCGCCACTAATGATTATCTGTTGGTTATCAGCAAAGAGGCCTGGCACTTCCTGATTTTTTCCGCCCAGTGCTGCGAGATCCTCGCTATAGTAGGAAGCGATGCTTTCGAGTGTAGTACCACCGTTGCTGGCACCGATTGTTATTGTCATTTCCGGCAGGTACAATGCAGTATATAGTGGTAATGGATCTGGCCAGCTTGTCTGTAAAGGATTTGCAGCTTTGATGGCGTCGGCAGTAGTACCGAAATAGGTGGCAATTGCATTCAGGCTTCCACCTGGCGCGCTGCCTTGTGGCCTTACTTCATAAAGCCCTTCATTGACCAGCAGTGTTTTGCCGGCCCTCAATGCAAGGGTTTGATTATCTGCTACTATGTCGGCAACATTGCCATAATACTTATATGCCAGATCGGATAACGTTTGCGTGTCATCAGCAGGAAGGCTGATCGCTAATGGGTTGGCTTCTGCAAACAATACCGCGTGGGTAGTGTCGATTGCTTCTCCGATAGCCAGCACATTCATATAGTTGTTAATGTTATTGCGTAGTAGCTCATCAACCGGTGCGGAATATAATACCAGCAGAGAAATAGTTGCTTCATTTTTATCATTGAAGATCCTGTCCGGCAAACCACTGTTGCTGCCTGAATTGTAATAATACAGGTAGTACCCGCCGCCTCTTGTAATACTTGCCTGCCATAACAAACGAATGAAGTCTGTTGTTTCATTCAGCAATACCATTTCTTCCTGCTGATCTGCTATGGTTAGGAATGACCTGGAAGAGAGACTGTCGGGAAGTGTTTCTGTAGAAAGGTTTACCTGTGCAATTCCCATTGTCAGGCTATTTAATGCGTCTGTCTGTATACCTTCTGTAGTCGTGCCGTTTGAGTCTACACCGTAGGCTAGTGTCAATGTAGCAATCAGGGACTTATCGTTGCCGATGCCACTTACCATTTTCTCGAGTACTTCTACATTGCTGCCGTCAGCTCCCATGATCTCATAAGTAGTAGCTGTATTTGGACTGTCAGTAATAACAGGCACTTTTTTAACGGTGAATGATACCAGTGATCCATACCCATAATAATTTACAGGTGTATTTACCATAGTACGACTCGCTTCATCATAACGTCCTATCTGCATTTTCATTCTGGGATTCACAGATCGGGTCTGTGGGTCAGGTAGTTGCAGCAGTGTGTCTGGTAGCTGCCAAAGACTCAGTGCCGGCACTCCTCCTGCATCTCCGCCATAAGGCATTGTGAAAGCAGAAGCACTACTCCAGTTGATCACTGATGTGAACGGATAGGTTGCCTCTTTTGTGATAAAGGCATCCTGTGCTCCTAAAAGCGACAGATTGATATCAAGAACGTTAGTTGTTGCATATCCTTTTACAGCATTTATCTGCCGGGCTTCGAACGAATCGGGCACCAATGACCACACTAATTTGTCCGGATTGCTGCCGGCAAATGTCAGCCAGCCAGGCATCGATGTGCGGGATAATGTAATATCGAACTTCTCTGTGGAAAGATTGGGTAACTGGAACTGTTGTCCGGTTAATGCATACAAGCCTGCATACGACGGTAGTGATAATATACCACCGTTGTCCACCACCCACATGCCCTTATATGCCGGGGTAATTCCTTCTGTAGGAAGACGCAGCCCTGCCATATAATAGCGTGACGTCATACCTGATAAATGCTGCAGACCATTTGTGGCCTGTATTTCACTAATCAATTCCCCTACCTGGAATTGCTGGAGGTTTGCGATGTTAATATACTCTCCTGCCTTATCAAAGAGGTCTGCCACATTTGCATTTTCAATTGGTGCAGCCAATTGCTCCTGTGTAATATTGTATTTGGCAGCAATCGTTTTCAACGTATCTCCGCTTGCAACAATGCTATTGAACGACGGAATCTTAAAAGTGGCAACTGGCAGCAATAGTCCGGCGAGACCGGTAATGTTACCATTATTTATTAGCTCATTTACAGGTACACCTATACTCTGCGCTACGTCATTCAGTGATTGACCTGCCAGCGTTTTATAAGGATCTTTACCGGGATAACTGATTGTAATACCTGCAGATAAAGTATTGGTAGTATCTTGGTTGGCCGTTGCCAGATCAGTTCCTGTAAAACCACTGTAGAATATAGACTGTGCTGCAATGCTGTCAAATGTATCTGATGCCTGTGCCACATAAGTGCTACCTGTGATCCGCAGATTTTTTCCTGTACTCAGGGGAGCTGAAACATTGTCTGTAAATAAATCTTCAACCGAATACAGATTTGTGCCTGCTTTAACATTTACCCAATTGACAATGTCATTTACAGTTTGATTATCCTGCAGGTAGTATTTATAGTCTTTCAGTGATTCCCTTGCTGATTGTAACATTTGCCTGCATATAAGCAGGAAATAATCGCTATAGATGAAGTTAGCCATAGATTGGCCATCTTTGTCGTCCAGTTTAATCATCTGCCGGTAGTCAGACTGGTCATCTTGTTCTACCTGTACTGACAATTCGTTAAAGTATGCTCTCAGGTATTCTGTGTATGCACTTGAGGTACTGTTATAGTCTTCAAAATTGTACGAAACACCTTTATAATCGGTACCATAATCAGGCAGTGTAAGGATCATTTCGGGTGGAACTGGAAAATATGTAGCATCAACTTCTCCTGATGTAGGTGCGTTTACTGTAACGGTAAACTGGTTATTCATAAATGTACTGACATCAGCGGCAGTAATCGGAGTTGGATTTGCAGTGTCGCTCAGAAAGTCAAGCAATGCTGCCAGTTGCAAATCAGTTACAATTATATTATCCACTTCTGCGCTGGTCATTGGAACAGGTTGTATGGCTGCAATAGCCCAACGCAATACCTGTTTGCCCAATAGCTCGAAAGAAGTATCAAGGCCTGCGCCATAAGCCTTCTGCAGGCCATTTGCTTTATCATCCTGCGGTGGTGGTACTGATTCGATAAAGAGCATAGCGATATAACAAGCCAATTGCTGACTCACATCTGTTGCGTTATCTCCTGCCATAGTAAGACCGAATCCAACATATGCAGTAAGAGGAACCGGGGATACTGCCTTCTGCAGGTTGGACCATACCGGGCTTGTGGCAGTTCGGGCGGCCATCAGCTCTTTCTGATCATAGTAAAATCTCCGTCTTCTCCTTTGCAGTACGGGGGCACCTGCAGTGAACAATTGTACCTGTTCTGTAGTTGTCCAAGGAGGAGTACCGCCAATAGCTTTGATAGTGATACCTTCCTGTATTCTTGCAGAGAAGCTGAAGCTGATCTTTATTTTAAAAATTCCAAGATTAATAGTGATACGGAGTGATACGCTTACAGATGCAATTATGGACAGTTCTATTGGTTCATATGGTGCGAAGGTGATCTGGACCAGTAACCTGATATCTATATTCACATCAGCTTTTACGATAGCAAAATCTACGCTGCCATACAGTTTACCAATAATTCCTACAGTACCCCTGAACCAGAAGTAATAAGAAGTTTCCAGTTGTGTATTGTTGCCACTGCCATCAGTGATCTGATAGGGATTCCATTTTGCAAGAATTCCTTCGAGTATGGCTACTGCGGTAAGACTGAATCCGGCTTTGAGTATACCTGCATCAAAAGAATAGCCGAAACCAAACTGTATTCCAAAACCAAATACCAGTACTGGGTTGAATGTACCATTGGTAGCAGCTGGTACCCGGTTGGTAGTGGCGCTGGACAACTTGCCGAAATAAACGCCGGCAGATCCCATTACGGGAATGGGGATGCCAACGGGGGTCCAGATGAGTGTCTGGAAAGTAAAAGAGCGGGAAAAATCTTCTTTCCAGGGAAACCCGATATCTACCTGGAAATCCCCGTTGGTAAATACTGAGATTCCGAATACCGGGAGTGTTATATTAAACTGCCCCATATTTATTTTGCGCATCACATCCGGCAATACTATTTCTGCCTGGTATACGCCTACACTGTCACTAATTTTTTTATACATGATCTGGAAGTCGAGACCTTTGAATATTTTTGCAGGTTCACCTTCCAGGGCAATACGTAATGCATAGAGGTAGGGATCATTAAATACTATTTGCATGGTGATAAAATATTGTGCAGCAGCGGCTGTTGAAGCAGCCAATGCTACTGCATTTGATTTATCTCCACCCAACTGCAGCAGTCCAAAGTCCATGCCTGTTAGCCAGGAGCTGTTGGCATCAAAATGTATAGCGGGTATTTCTCCCGGTTCTGTATCCGGCAGATTGGACATGCAGGCAATCGCAGCCTGTACATTGTCCGCGGTTTTAAAGCAATCGAGTGTTACATGTTGTCCTAATGCCAGCATCCGTAAGTCCAGGTACTTGTTTCCCTGTCCGGGAGGTGCTGGTGTAGTTTCAGGTTTAGCGGCATTCCATGATGGAATATCTCCCCAGGCAGCAGATACATCTAATGTAACAATTACTCCATTGTTATCAGGATTTGCATCTTTACTATTGTAGGAAACTTTGATACCATTGATGGTAACGAAGCCCAGATTGATTGGTCCTATTCCTACGTTAAAGCTTACTTTATTATCGGTAAAATCATATTCCAGTGAAAGATTATTCAGGGGAATACTATTCAGCACATTCCATGGGGCAGCCAATCCAAAACTGTTACCGGTGGCCCAGGATACCATTAATTCCACCAGGCTTCCTATTGTAGTAGTATCATTAAACCTGAGTGTGGCGATCTGGTGTATTTTTCCATCTATATTCTTCTCTTCCACTTCCCCGGTCAGCATTCCCCAGATAATACCGTATGCCTGGTAGCCAGGATTAAAATTGTAGAATGCGGTAATGTTGATATTATTCCAGCTGATCTTTGCCGAGATAGCGCCGTAATAACCGGCGGTTGCTGTCTCTTCTTTTTTCCCGTACCCGATCAGTGCAGTACCGGCAATTGTAAAAGTTGGGCCAAGGAAGGGAATCGCCCATGGCGCTGCAGTTTTGGCACCAAATTCCCAGTAAGAGGTCGCTGTATTTATAGTAAATGAAAGTCCGTCTATACCGTAATTATATCCTTCCGGTGGAGCCCAGCCGGTGCCGATGTAATATGACAGCATATCACCGATCTTCACTTCCCCGGATGTTTGTTTGCTGGCAAATGTCCACCCTTTACCAGTGGCATACATTGCACTGAGTTGCATTATAATCTTCGACGAATCTGGTAACACAGTTATCTGGCCCCCAATAAATACTGTGTTGATGGAATTATTACTATTGACATTAAAGCTAAGATTATCAATACTGAATATATCGGCCACAACAAGTGGTTTGTCTGGCTCCAGTATAGCATCTATCGCGTAATACTTCTGGCTGGGAGCATAATTGTAATTAAATGCAGTAACAGAAGTGGACAAATCCAGCTCTCCACCAAATAATGCCAGCAGGTCACTGAGTTCGATAGTACCGTCTGTAAGGCCTCCATACAGTGAAAAATCGGGATATCCGCCTACCATTGTAATGGTACCTTTACCAATAGTAAATTCGCCTGTAACAAGAAAGTTAGTAGTACGGTTGCTGACATCAGCGACATTGTATACGCTGATAGCTACAGTAGGTGTAATGGTAAACAGTGGATTTTGGGAAATAGTCCATGGACTGTTTGTCGTCATTTCGAACGACATATAATCGAAACTGAAAGCAGCTGAATTATACATCAACTGAACTTCTTTGAGCCCGAAACCTGCCAGCTGGCTGAGCGGCGCAGGTAGTACCTGTACTAGATTTATACCTCCTGCTGCCTGGAAGATGGTTGCAATACCGGGATAATTACCGTCAAATGCAGCAGAAAGCAACCAGGAGTTGTCACCTACCGGATATTCAATCAGCAGGCTCACACTTGTGCCATAACTTTCTATAGTACCGAGTATTCCGCCCTGCACCGGGAAACCACCTTCATTTACCTTCATAGTGAAGCCCGGGTTACTGAATAGTATCCATGGAATATTTTCAATTGTCCATACCTGGTCTGCCGTTGCTGTGACTTGTGTGATTACCGGCCCGGACTCTGCTGTATAAACCAGTTCTATCGTCATTTTTATATTGAGGAAAGACAATGTTGTAGCTCCGGAAACAGTTACTTTCGTAATGTTGCCGTTCCCGTCTTTTTCAGCAACAATATTTTCTTCAGGTACTGCAATAGAAAAAATATTACCTGTTACTTTTGCAAAGAAGTCGCTGAAGTAAGTGGCCGGAAGTGCGCTCAACAGGTTGATAGTACCATCAGACCATGCTGCAACAAGCTGATCGTAAACTTCCTGTAGTGTAAGCGGGTCAGCAACTTCATAGAGGTCACTATCTGTAGTTCCATTATCTCCTGATATCGGGAAATGTTCTTTAAGTAGTTCACGTCTATGGTGTACGGTAAGTGATCCGGAGGCATCGGCAGCAATACCCTCGCGCGCTGCATACAGGCTACTTTCTTTGTTAACCAGTATCAGGGTATCTACGCCGACCATTCCCAGCATTAGTTTGTCGTGTATGTCTTTCTGATAATAGTTGCCCAGGTTGGTAAAATATTTATGAAGATCAGATGATATGTTGATTGATTGGAGTGTGGAAGTTGTAATAACATTGAGGGTATTTGTATAAACGACGGGGGCACTTGGTGCACTTTTCTTCAGGAATGGATGAAAAGAAAGGTCTCTTAAAGCGGCCACCCATTCTTGACATTGTTGTGTAATTGCTGAATAATTACTTGCGGCGAGTGTGGATGGATAATTAATGGCAGCATTAGTTCCTTTTTTAGGTACCTGCATAAATGGTTTACCCAGGCTGATCATCATGCTGGAAGTTCCCTGACCTTCGAATATACCTGGCAGGTTAGAATTACCGTAGAAATAATTGTAGATGTCCTGAGGTACGGAACCGATGGAAATAACAAAGATTTTTTTATTGGTCGCAGTTGTCAAAGCGTCAGTTATCTGATCAGCTATGTCAACATACGCAGAATCGACATAGCTTTTCATTATCACCAGTTCGTAATGATTATCTATAGCAGGTGTAAGGTACAGTGTAAGTTGGTTGATTAGTGCGTTGAGGTTAGCAGGAGCATATGCCTGCATAAAATCGTCGGGAGGCATATAGGTGGCAGATATCTTATTTTTCAGATTAGTTAATGCTTTGATACTATTGTTAATATCTGTACGAAGGGCATCCAGGAACTGAAATATGTCAGAATCGGGTCTTGCCGGATCACTGAAATGAAGAATTACCAGTGGTTTATGGAGTTCTTGTATGATATTGAATGCAGACAACACAAGGTTAAGACTCATCTCTCCTGCATCTGCATTAAACTGGTGTAGCCCGTAAACCGGCCATAGGCTCATTTCGGATGGAGCAGCTGAATAGGCATTGTATACGGCCTGTACATTTTTGGTACGTATAGATAATGCGCTGTTGAATTTTTGCTGAATATACCATTCCCATACCCCTGATGATACGGTAGCCAGGGAAGATGCCGTGAATTTATAAGCGAGACTATTGAACTGTAAGGATTGCCTGGATAGGTTGAAGGTATCGGGGTTACCGGTTTTTTGCACTGCACTTGTTACCTTATTATTATTAATCATCTCCCACAGGTAGGGTTCAAGCCGCAGGAAATATTCAACCACCAGCTTTTCTGCGAAATTAGTACTCATACTATCAGCTCCTCCTGTAAAACCAAACTTCACTTTTGTGGCTACTATTGTATCGGAGAATGGCTTAAAAGTGATGTTTGTGCAGGTTCCATAAGTGACTTTAGTTGTATTAATAATCAGAGGATCCAGACCGGGCAATAAAATGGCAATTTTTTGAGCAGTTACTTCACCACCGTCGTAATAGACCACAATCTGGCCAGCGTATGATGTGGTGTTAATGATACGCTTCATGATATTGACAGTAGTGGCCTGATGTCCGTAGTTGAGCGAGCCATCTACGTAAAATCGTAGCTCCTGCTCTTTGCTAATTAAATCAATCATTTCTGCGATTGAAATACCGGTATACTTGTCGCGTATATCTGTAGCCTGAGTGAAGAGTGCTACTAAATCCTGGAATAAGCTCATGGTATGAGTTATTAGGTGATTGAATTTTCCATATATCCTGTTATGATAGTATGGCTGATGCTGCTTGTTTTTTATACATAGCATACCAACCCAGACCGCTTGCCTTTCCTCCGGAGTCGGGATTTCCAAATAGGTAAAACAGTGTAGAACCGTTTGGGGGAACTTTCAACATACCGAGGAATTTCAATGCTACTTCTGTAAACATGAGAAGGAATGAATGCTGGGATGTATCATAAGTGAGCCGGATTTGTCCTATCGATAATTTCATCACGTTTTGCAGGCTAATCAATTTGGCTCCGCCGCCGGTACCTGGCAATGACATGCCTATGGTCGCTTTGTAAGTTCCATCTTCTTCGCTGCCGGGCGACCATGCTATCAACAGGTATGAATCCAGGCTTAATTTACCGGCAAGTTCGCCGGGAGTACCCATGTTTAACTTAAAGCGCAGGCCGTACCAGCTGTCGGCGCTTACATCAGATAATGCGATGTCGGGTATTACAGGCAGATAGCCCATATCAGATAGCGTAGTGAGTGGTTCTGCGATTATAAGTCCCTGGAGATCCAACGCGAAATTCACAAAGATGCTGCTGTTTCGGGCCTTACTATGGCTGGTATCAAAACTGATCTGTGTAGCATCCATCGTCATAGTTTTTGATGGAGGATCCGATTCAGGGAAAGCCATGGATATACCCAGGTTATTGAACCTTAATCCCTGGTTGGGAGCATCTTCGCCGGGGTTATTACCGAAAGAAAATATATCGAATACCGGCACAGTCTCATCACCAATCAGGTAATAATCAATAAATCCGCTCATCGCAAACCAGGACATTACATTCCCATCGTTGTCTGTATTGAGTGTACTGAGAAGTACATTGGAGATTTGTATTTTATGAATGATGTTGTTGTCGAAATAAAAAGTATTATCACCCTGACTGGAAAGATTGTACATAGTCTGGCTGTCTGTAATCTGAAGGCTTCCCTTCAGTAATACATTGTGATATACGTTATCCGGAACACTCATGCCGGTTACCGGCATTTTAAGTAACTCCGTAATGGTAAGTTGCCCGAGGCTTTCAAAACTCTGCACAGATGTATTTTCAAAAAGAACTTTCAACGTCAGCAACCGGAAGTCGTACGTTGTAGCGGTGACTGGTGCAATCGCCATATCGGTGCCATCATCAGTAAAATCAGGGTCTGTATAATAGATTAAGCCAAATATTGTACTGATATTATCTAATGCTGCATTTATACCGCTTTTCTTTACGGGGCTTATTTCCACAGCCAGGTGATGTGCATTAAATGCGGTGGGATCTGTAACGCCGGCCATAATACCGGTAAGATTATCCGGAAGCCTGCTGATATCCATCCGTAAAAATAGTATACCGGTCCAGTTTTCGTCCTGTGCAATGGTATTGAACTTTGCATAGTATTTATTATCACCTTTTGCAATTGCCTGGTTAAAATAATTTTGCAGCCATTGAGACAGTATTACCAGCTGATCATTATCTGGTGGTGTAATAGTCCCGTCGTCATTGGAATTGGTCGGTGCGGCAAACACATCTTTCTGGGTCCACTTAGAGGGGTTAGCTACCAGGCTGTTAGTTACATTAGCCGGATCATACAGCTTACCTTTTTTGGCTTTAATCAACATTACGTTACGGTAGTCATTATATTTGTTCTGTTGTCCTATATTGGCGGTCATTTCCCAACTACCGATACTCATGGTATTTAAAAAAGCTGATTGTCCCGCTGTAGTGCCATTCAGCTGACCGAGACAGTCAGCGTTGGCAACAACAAGCATTAAATCCCCTGTTTGCAGCGCTTCTACGAGTTGTGCTTCCGGATTCATAAACTTTAGTAAGTATTGGTTACCGGCATCGGTATTTTGCCCGAGTAATACCTCGTTCCATTGCATTTGTCCTCCGGCAGAGGTAAGTGTTACCAGTAACCCGGATGGGGTTGTAGATGTTTGTGGTGTTTCGCTTTGTAATCTTTGGGTGGCGGACAATAAGGATTTTGAAGTAGAGAGTTGCCCTACATTTTTTCTGCGGGTAGGACTTATAACCTGGTTTTCAAAAGACTCGATCTGTTCCTGTGAAAAGGAGTTGATACCATCGCCAGCTATAGCACCGTTATAAGGCACTATTGGGAAAGTGACAATATCATCGGTTGTATAAATAAAGCCGGGCGTTTGATGTCCGAACAAGTCTGTATACTTTGGCGAAATGAGCTCATCGCTGCCAAACAGCGATGAGCCTTTAGGTTGTGCTACATAGTAAATGGTATTTCCTTCGGCACTGACGAATGTAACCCATGACGTGGAAAATGTGTTGTCGAGTAATGGTGCGTTGGGTGCTTGTGGTGTTTTGACAGGAGAAGCTGCTTCGAACGGGAATTTAGGTGCGTATGCAGGTTGATTGGAAAGGAAGCGGAATTTATCGCCTTTTCCCTTGTCGGTTTTAGGTGTTATGCTGAAGAACTCTGTTCCCTGCAGACCACCTATCAGGTATTGCTGGCTACTGGTAGCTGCGTTCATTTCGATAGTGAAGTCACCTTCCGGGGTAACCAGGAATCTTTGCGTTGTAGAGGAAGTGTATTCTCCGGCGGCAAATACCAACCTGGCAGGTAGTGTATTTCCATTTGAGATGTCGGGTATCAGGTTTATAGCAGCGCCAAATACTGTCCTGAAAAATGATGCCAGTACGGTATTATTACCATCGGTATTGGTGCCGGTAAAATTGAACCAGGTGCGTCTGTTTGCGTAGCTACCGCTGATGGTGCATGTGCCGGTTTGGCAAGTGTTATATGCGGTGTTAAATACATCTGTAGGATCAATACTTGTAGTGAATCCAATAAAGTCTGTAGCCCCCTTTGTGCTATCTGCTAAAGGTATCCACTCAGAGATTGCTGTACGTTCTTTTGATTGAATAGGGCACAGGAACTGGAAGCCCCATTGAAAGTCATCATATAATGATTGCCTTTGTATGCTAATGGAAAACTGTATGGTTCCTCTCAATGCCCCGGTGAAAGAGATGTATCCGATAGCAGGGGGGCGTGTTTGCGGAGCAGAGGGGCCAGAGAAATCGATTCTGTAATTATTTTGCGAACCGTCGAGCAGCAGAGTCGTATCATCTTTCCAGGTAAGTACCATCCCGTTAGCGACGGTGAGAGAGAGACTTGTTGTAAGCGTAGCCTGTAATCCACTGGTCACATTGGTACCGTCGCTGTTGATGCCCATCAGTGGAGCTGTATCAGCATTAATATTGCTATTATCCTGCAGCCACATAAAGGCGCGGGCTGTACCAGAGCGCTTCAACACGTTGTATATATTGTTTACAAATGCGGTGGCGCTCGCAACATCATTAATAATGGGAGGTATGGCTGCAAATGCGAAGCTGCCAGAATATTTTGTATTGGCCAGAGCGTCCTTCAATTCTATTGTATCAACTCCGGAGTCGATGCCTGCTGGTATTACAAATGCAATGAAGCCAACATCGTTCTCCTCAGTTTCTGCGATATATAACTGGTCGATAAATTGTTTATTGAATAAAACCATGACGCTTAGATTTCATTTAATGAATTAGAAGAATCCGGGCAAGAAATTTCCACCCGGCCAGCGCCAGTAAAATTTATTACCCATTACAGAATACCTGTAATAAACGAATACCTTGTCCGTGCTAACTGTAGCACGGGCAAGGCATCTGCAGTATTTTAATTGGTAAAGCTTGCGGAGCAGGCAACTGTACGTTGAGTGCTACCACCGGCAGCATTATAGCCGCTCATAAAAATTGCGATTGTGTAGGTTGTACCCCTGCCAATGCTCACATTATTAAATGCGGCTCTTCCTGATGAAGAATCCGGCGAAATTGGGATCGTGGACAAAGGAGCGGTGCTATAGAAAGAAGGATTTGCGCCTTTCCATATGGCAGCCCATGCACCATTGGTTTGTGGTAAAAGGCCATCGGGTAAATCAAACTGGAAGGATACAGAAGTGCTGCCAACATTGATACCGGAAACTGAAGGTGTAAAAATAGTACCCGGGTCTGCACCGGTAGATGTTGCCGGAATAAACGCTGTAGCGCATATATTACCATACTTCTGTATGTTGCCTGTGGCATTAAGAGTAGGTCCAACAGCATAGCCGATGATATAGCTGTTGTTATTTACATTCAGACCAGTGAAAGCCGCAGAACCGGACGGCGTATTTGTTGGTACCGGGAATGTTTTAATAGGTTCGGTATTCCATGGAATGGAATTGGAATTTTGCCAGATAGCCAGGAAATTACCATAGGTATTGGGCTGATTGCCCGGCATTGTGTCATAATCTACATCAATCTCTTCAGCAGATACATTTGAGATACTAAGAGCTGTCGTAAGAGGATTAGTAGCTGAGTATGCTACGAGCACTTTTTGTGCTTCAAGATTTTGTGTTTCCATTGTGTATTTTTTTGGTTTTTAAAAAAGTGATATTTATGTTTCTGAGGTGGTTGTAGACGTGTTGAAGTTAAGAATGGCTGCAGCCATTGAATTCTCTTTGCCCATAAAGTAAATGAGCGTGTAATTTGAATTAATACCCAACGGAACGTTATTCATTCCTATGGTTCCTTCGTTTGCATTGCTGTTGATATTTACGGTTGCAATGGGTGCATCAGCGTTGTAAGGAGATGCATAACCTTTCCATAGACCAATCCAATTGTTATATTGCATGGGTTGGTAACCTGCCAGTGTTTGATAATGAATAGAAAGAGAATTTATACCCAGGTAATTGAGGCTAATAGCTACTTGTGTTGGTGCAGCCAGATAACCGCCGGCAGATATAATACTGCTGCAGCAAATATTTGAGATATCAGGCCCCACTCCATAGCCTACGATATAGGCGCTTCTTGTAATGGTAAGTCCACCAATAGTAAGTGTGCCTTGTTCATAATTCTGTTCTATTGATAATTGGGCCAAAGGAGGTACTGTCCAAGGTATGATAGAGGCCTCCCATATGGCAACAAAGTTCTTATAGGTTTCAGGCTGGTTGCCCGGAAGGCCTTTATAATTTACTGTTACAGTATCTCCATCAAAATAAGGAATAGTAACACTACAGGTATCAAGGTTTGTATTATTTAACTCAACCATTAACCGTTGAGTTGTAGGAAGAGTTACAGACGTTTTTTCAATCCAAATGACTCCAGGTGGTCGTTCATCGTTTTCCATAAGTGTTTTTATTAAATTATTAACTGGTTTACAGCAGGAGGGGGGCTAGTCAGATGAGGGCTGTCTGATTTCCTTATTTTCTCTGGATGATCAGAACGTATTTCATAAATTATCTTTAGATTTTTGAAATTTTTATAGCATGTTAAGAAGGGGATATTTAACTAATGATCAACGGGATATCCTTAAGCTAATCACTCCTGTAGCACCAGTTCGCTAAATTGGCAAAAATCGTCGGCGTATAAATATCGACAGAAAGGTTCCGGTTGAATAAATTTAAGAGGGTTATTACCCTATATAATAAATTTATTAACCATTATGTAACCTTTATCTATCTCGCATTATTAAGGTTATTCCAAGAAGGTGGATGATTATTAATTCTATTTATTTTTGCGTGTCTTTTAACATATTCTTTATCTACCATTCTCATTTATCAATGATGATTGTTGTAGTCTTCTAATTATTTCATAAATGGAAAGCTCTTTCGGACAAGTATTTTGTAATTCAACAAGGTAAAAATTATTACTCTTGCAGAATACTCCTTGTTAGAAAGAGTATATCTTGTTAACAAGCATATTGATGTTTTGTTTATGCGAACTTCATTTATTTTTTTAATAATTCTTATCTGGTAAATAAAGGTGTCAAAGGATGGCATCTTTATGAAGGATTTCTACTCTCACCAAATGCAGATATGTCGCCATAAGTAAAAGGTGGTATTCCGAACATGCAAATATTTAGTAATTAATCAACAAAGAATACCAGAAAAAAAATTAAAGGAATTCCTCAATCTGGGAAAGTCTTTAAATCCAAAGACTTAAAGGCTTTAAAGCTTGCGGGCTAGGAGGGGCAAAGTTTGAATCAGTTTGCAAATAGTTTTTAAGTGATGAAGCTTAACTTTTATCCTCTTTAGCTACATTGAACATGATAACTATCTATTCTGGAGATACATTTTTATAATTGGCAGATACAGGCACCCCGTTTACCTATTGGTATCACGCACCGAAAGCCCGGTTAACTAATTTTCTGCCCGCAATTACTCAACAAATAACCTAACCCGGAATGTGTAACCCGAAACCCTGTTTTTGATTCCCGGATCCATGAAAAATTTATCTATGTCTGTACGCTGATGCATTTTCCCTAACACATATTGTTAACTTTTTAAAGCCTCATTTTTTTATGAAAAAGATCTATGGAATCTTTATTGCCTTGTCCTGCTGTATATTCTCATTCAGCGCACAGGCACAGAAAACCCTTCATGTTTACCTTGGCGCCGGAGCCGACATCTTCGATTATGATATGGAAGTACATGATTTTGTACTGTTTCCATAAGCCTTTCAGAACGCTTTCTATTGATGTATCGCTCAATTCAAGTCAAACGAAGAATAATAGCACCAGCAACACGCTCACTACCTTTCTATCCGAAATACCTGCTGAGGTTCGCATGGATCAGCGAAATGAAACAAAGGCGACCACTACTACCATCAATCCTGTTGTTTCCTATACTGAGCCTTTAGGTCATAACCAGGCGATGGAGCTCAATTATAAATTCAGATACAACAATAGCGATGTGAACAGCCAGGTGTTCCGTCTGAATAATGATTCACATTTGTATGACCTGCCAGATAGTCTTCAAACCAACCATTTTAATAACTTATACCAGACCCACCAGCTTATGCTGAATTATCGTTTAAATAATAACAAGTGGCATGTTGTAGCGGGTATTGGAGTAGAAAGAGACAGGATAAAAGGAAGTAATATTACAAGGGATAGTCTTGTATATGCAAAGTATTACAGTATGCCCCCCTCAGTCAATGCTACCTGGGGGCTTTCTGCCATGCAAAGGCTGCAGTTTAGTTATACTGGTATGCCCCTCGCGCTCTCTGTAGAACAATTACAACCTGTTCAATCGACTGTAGATTCCCTGTTTATCCAGAAGGGTAATCCGCATCTTGTACAGCCCTATATGCACAATGCCAATCTTACTTATACCTTTACTTTAAGATCAGAGCGGATGTTCTCCATTATAATGAATTTGGGGAGTGTAAGGAATGCCATTCAGTATGCGATTTCCCAGCTACCTTCCGGAGCCCAGGTAAGTACGCCAGTCAACCTGAATGGTACGTATAATGGCAGTGCCAGCATCAGTTATAGCTTCCCCATGAAGACCATGAAATCTTCTCTTAACCTGTTAACTTCCTTCAACTACCAGCATACACCAGTCTTGCTCAATGATGTGAAAAGTAGTACAAAGTCATCAGGTATAGGTGAAAGTATTTCCTGGCAAGGCCATATTGCTGAACAGTTTGATTATTATATCAGCTCAATGACTAATTTCTTTAAAGTGCATTATGACATGGTAAGCACCAATTACCTCACAGAACAATTAACTGCTAATGCCCGGTATTATTACAATGATTGGATGTTCGATCTTAATCTTTACTATGTATTCAATAATAATCTGGCTCCAGGTTACAAAAGAGGTATCCCACTGATTTCTCCCGCTGTCAGCAGACGGGTGTTTAAAAATCATGCCGGAGAGGTAAAGCTGTCTGCTAATGACTTGTTGGAGCAGAATTTGAATGTGTCAAGGATTACCACGGCTAATACTATTAGGGACACAAGGACCAGTTTACGCCAGCGGTATGTAATGGTTAGTTTTACTTATAATTTCAGGAGTTTTAAAGGGAAATAATATTTATGGTATTTTTCTAGACCGCTCGGGGAGAGATACTCTGTGATAAAGCAGTTGTCGGAGCGGTTTAGTACAAGGACTTTGTGTCGTGTTTTAGGATGTAGTATCAGCGTATACTATAGCTGGAAGAAAGGCGAATCCAATAAGCGGGAATACCGTAAATCGTAAATTCTTGTAACCCTCTTCACTTCACTGGTATTATAAACCTAAAACAGCATATCATGAGTAAGACTGCAAGAGTATATTATAATAACATACTTGCTGGTTCACTAACAGAATATGATGGCGGCTATAAGCTTTTATACCATGAAGATTATTTGGTTGATGAATCGGCTGAACCAATAAGTTTAACCTTACCATTACAAAAAGAGGTTTATCACAGTTTTACATTGTTTGCTTTCATTCCTACGGCTATGCCAAGGAAAAGTGCGGTCATTGGTAATGATCTTTACCTTGTAGGTTGTTCAGACAGGATATTTGGTAAGACAAAGATCGCGGTTGGAAAGATATCAGTGAAGTAAAAATTAAAAAGGCCCATGCTTTGGTGTGGACCTTTATTAAGCGAAATTTTTAATCTTTTTATTTTGAATTGTGGCCCTACATATTTTTTTCTTCATACAGTACAATTTGCCCTATCATCCCGTTTGGGAGGGTAAGGCGGCACTGTTTAAATATCTAAAATTCACAATTTTATCAGTGCAATCTTTTTGAAATTATAGCGGGCTGCGAGGAATGCGTTTTTAAACTGATTGTTGATTGAATATCTTAAATGGATTATGCTTTTTATTAACATAATTAACCAGTAATTATTTATAATATTGTCCAAATATTTTTTGTGCGTATAAAAATCAAGTTTAATAATAATGTCCCTGAACAGTGGAAGAAAAGTAAGTTTATAAAAAGATTTACTCTTATAGCAGGAGTAATTTTTACATTGTCCGCTGTTGTTTCCATGGTTATAAAAGCTTTCTGTGCAGAGAATAGCGCACTTTATCAGAGTTTTGGCGGCAGTAATATTTTTCTAAATTTTATACTAGGAGGTATATTGCTATATGTATACGTATGTATAAAGCGGCAAACAAATAACTAAATATAACTAATGGCTTTATTTTAATTTATTCCTGAGCTTTTACTGCTAAAGCAATTTGATTGTCAATTACCATTTGCCGGCAAATTCCATCTCATACCTTAAAAGAAATGCAAACTTACATCCTCCTAAATGCAAAAAAGTCTCCGGATTTTTAATCTGAATGCTTTTCATGATTTGCTAAATTGGTAGATTTATTTTGAGGGCTGTCCTGAAGCGAAAGGAGTTGTGAAAGCCTGTTTAATAACATCTGCAAGAATTTTGGCAGTAGGTGAACAAACGTTGCACATCACTTTCATAAATGATTTGATCAAAAAGAGCTTTAACACCTGCAAAGAAACGGAACTGGTAAGCTAAGTGCGCGATGAGCACAAAACAAGTCTCCGGCAAATGCCTAAATGGGGTTGAACTTTATCTTTTATTTATTATTAGAAACCACTCTGAGGTAATGAAGAGGTTATCCGGGAACATTTTTAAGCACTATCTTTTCTTCGCGACAGAATTACAAAATATCATAACTGTAAAAAGATAAATTTATAAAAAGCTATAAGTAAAACTAGTCCCTGGATCTATTTTATGTCCCAGATATCCTTTAAGCGCTTCATGAAACATACTTTTCCAACTGTAAATCCGACGAAGTAATTTTAAATGGCTACCCGTGATTTTAGGGTTATCTGAAATTCAAGCCATTATTGGTGAAATAGAATTAAAAATCTGCTAAAAGCCAGGTAGTTGTCAAATTCCCGACCAATCGCATTGAGGTTTTAGTCTAACAGAACATCTTCAATAAAAATCAGACCTGATTATTCTGTATTGTCAATCAATCTATCTTGTTGATAATGATTTAATTAGGTAAGAATAAATTTCGCTCAATATTTGTCATGTATAAAAAAGTGAATTATCTTTTACATGATAGTCGCCTCATGTATAATTTCTATGTATGATAACTGATAAGCCATATAATGATCTTATTCCGCTGCCACCACAAAGAGAAATGGTAGAGATGCTTTCAATATTACGGCAACTGGTTAATTCTTCCGTGGCTTTAGCCGAATTAAAAGGACTATCCAATATTTTGCCCAATCCCTTCCTTTTTCAATAGAATAAATACAATCACCCACCAATCCCCTCACTACTAAACACTCGCACATTAAAAGCACTCCTAATTACTTTGTTTTTACCATCTAATTTGCCTAACTTGTTATAGCTATATGGGACAGTTATGAAATTCTCTAACCCAGAAGAATTCCAAGCTTATACGATTTTATCTCTATTTATTAAGTGTCTTGACGTAAACGGGTAATTCTGTACCCCCAAACCTGAGAATGTATGAAATTATTGAGCATCCTGGATCATTATGAGACCACCTCATTAGACCAACTCTCATCCGACAAAGTGGATGAAGCCATCAGCCTAAGGTTACCAAAGTCCGTTATTATTCAAGAGATTACCTCGGCATTAAGTTCCCAATCCTATATCTCGGATAAGATACTCTATGCTAGGCCACCCGCATTTGCCATTTTAAATCTCATCCTCCAGTCACCATCATGTATGACTGAAGTAGATGGATTTCAGGCAAAGGTCTCTGAATACATTAAGGAGCTTGCCAGTAGAGCATCTCAAAGCAAGAACTCCGCCGACAAAAACCCTAGGCTTTACGTAAAGATCCTAAAACGTGCCTGGGAAAATGATGGCCTGATTGACAAAAGTGAAGCAAACATCCTCGACCTGGTCAAATCTGAACTAGGCATCTGGGATCGGGAACACTTTACCTTACTGCATGATCCTTCGATTCTTGAACTATGGAATATAGACCAGGAATATTACGCTGTAAGGAACTCCCTGCTCACCACCGGCATCATTCTCACTTATGAAAATAAATACGTCATCGCAG